>CERC01001365.1_pt1 | contig 128020 bp, 132 predicted proteins | sample 530921 | NCBI WGS metagenome assembly CERC01 (sample SAMEA2621099, study PRJEB7988) | marine metagenome | isolation source: saline water (ENVO:00002010), including
AAGCCCAGCAAATATGCTGGGCTTTATAATAATCAATATGGATGGGGTAGCAGGATTTGAACCTGCGCATGACGGAATCAAAATCCGTTGTCTTACCGCTTGACGATACCCCATCAAGTGAGGCTAAATTTATCCCCAAGCCTGCTGCGGAGCAACTTATATTGCGCCATGTTAATAGAGAAAATATTACTCTTTCGGTAGACTTGCTAGGCTATCACCCATCTTTTTGATTTCTGCCTCGTAGGCATCAAAAATCATTTTCTCAATTTCGGCTCTCGTGTCCTGATTGATAGGGTGGGCAATGTCTTTAAACTGACCATCTTTGCGTTTCTTACTTGGCATCGCTACAAAGAGTCCCGTATTGCCATCAATGATTTTTAAATCACGAATGATAAAACAATCATCAATTGTTAGGGAAACATAGGCCTTTAGGCGATCTTCGTTCACAGGGTAGACTTTTACTTCTGTAATCTTCATTGTTCATCCTTTGCTGAATACGAAATATCCATTGTTGTAGTTTCTTATCGGGTGGATCAGAGCTGGACTTAAGTCAAAAGCGAAAAGATTTATTTTCTCAAAATGATACAGAATTAGCCTTGAGAGAGTTTAAAAAAACATGAGGTTTTTAAAGCTAAGCTATTTAGTGTTGCTTGCTATTTATGGTAATGGAAATTCTGAAGATAGAATAGATGCAGACTTTTTATGTTTTGGTGATTTCTAAAGACCCTCACAGAATTGGAGGGCCTTGTAATTGGATTTTTTATTTCGTTGCAGTGATGTTCAATTTAATTTGAGCAACATCACCAATTACGTTCTTTCCAATGAAGCTTTTGAATTTATTTTTTAAGCTTCCAAGTAAGTCGTTATCGATTGTTTTGTTGTATTTGATACCATAGTCGCGACGATCAAAAGTCACATTGTAAGCGTCTTTAGGTGCCATGATCATAATTTTATCGCCCTCTACTTTTGTATTTACTTTTAAAGTAATGTCTTTGGTTACGTTTTTGATACTTAGTTTTCCTGATACTTCTGCGCTTCCGTCTTTTGCTACTTTAAAACTTTTTCCGGCTTCAGAAACGAAAGATGCTTTTGGGTGATCATCTACATTAAAGAAATCGGCAGAGCGAAGGTGCTTGTCTCTTTTTGGCATATCGGTATCAATGGATGCTACATCAATTTCTACCTTTAAGTCTTTTACTGTTTTGTTTGCAGCATCATAGTCAAAGCTGCCATTGAATTTTTTGAAGTGTCCAACAACTTCGGTAGCGCCAAAATCATCATCACCTTTTTTTACATTTTTAGAGATAACAAACTGTAGGCCTTTTTCGTTGTCTGCGAATTTATAAGTTTCTGCTTGAGCAAAGTTTAAAGAAACAAACATTGCTGTGATTAATAAGATTAGATTTTTCATATTTGCTGATCCTTTCGTTTTTTAGCAAATTTATTAGAATTAGAAATGGCTAAAATGACAAGATGAAATGAAAAAAGATTCGATATTATTTATTATTTGGGAGTATGATGAGAATTAGTTGATAAATGCATAAAAAAAAGGCCCGCTTGAGGCGGGCCTTTGGATGATTGATTAAGGTTCTATATAGAGGACAATGATGTAACTTCCTCTTTGTACTCGGACCAAGTTTGCTTCTTCACGAAGAGCTCTTACTGCGGTTCTTGCTGTTTTAACTTTTTTGCGGTTGATATCTAAAATAATGTCACCAACGCTGAGGCCTGCTTTGGCCGCTGGGCTAGCTGTTTCTACCTCATAGACCACTGGTCTTGGGCTAAAACTTACGCCAATGCTTTGAGCCATCTCTTTGGTTAAGTCGGCCACTTGGAAACCTAATTTGTAAGGAGCCTTTAGGGTTTCTGGGCTGTCGTCTTGTGGCTTTTGTGGACTACCAGGTTCTTTGGTTTTTAGGCTTACTTTTATTTTTGTAATTTTTTGGTTTCTTAAAAGTTCTAGATCCACCTCTGAGCCTGCATTGTATTTAGCAATCTCATTGTGAAGCCTACGGATGTCTTCAATTTCTCTTTTGTTGATCTTACGTATGATGTCGTAGGGGCGAACACCTGCGGCTGCAGCGGCGCTGCCTTCCATAACATCAGTTACCAGAACGCCTTTTTTATCGGCTAGTCGCAATGCTTTTTGGATTCTTGGTGTGATAGGAGCAATGGAAATTCCTAAATAGCCTCGATCAATTTTTCCGTTTTCTTTTAGCTGTGGAATTAGGTTTTTCACCACATCGATTGGAATGGCAAAACCAAGGCCCTGCGCTCCTTTAATAATGAATGTGTTAACACCAATGACCTCTCCATCCAGGTTTACTAGAGGACCACCGGAGTTTCCAGGGTTAATGCTGGCATCAGTTTGAAGAAAAGGGTAAATGCCGATTTCTGCAACTTCTCGTCCTTTTTGAGAGATGATACCTTTGGTTACAGTGTGTCCTAAACCAAGTGGGTTACCAAAAGCTGCCACCCATTCGCCAACTTCAACTTTTGAGGAGTCACCAAGGCTTGCGGTGGGAAGTTTCTTTTTAGCTTCAATCTTGATTAATGCTATGTCTGTTTTCTCGTCTCTACCTATTACTTTGGCTTTGTATAGCTCTTTAGCGTTTTCTTCTAGTTGGACTTCGATTTCGTCGGCGGAATCGATCACGTGGTTGTTGGTAATAATCAAACCATCTTCACTGATGATAAAACCTGTTCCCAGAGCGGTGGATGGTTGTGGGTTTCCACGGCGAGGATTGATTCCATAAAATTGCTCAAACATATCCATAAATGGATCGCGAAAATTAGGCCTCTGTGGAAGTTGGGTGGTTCTAATGTTAACGATGGCTGGGTTTACTTTTTTTGCCAATTTAACAAAGGCAGTGGATAGGTCGTGTTTTTTTGCTCCATAAGCTAGGGGGCTTAAGAGGCAGAGTGAAAGGATCAGTACAATACTTGATTTCATTTTTCCTCCTTATGAATTCACATAACGCATTTTTAAATCACTAACTAAACGATCAATAAGGTTTTGTTCCTCGGAACTTAAATTGTTTTTGGTTTTTTCTCTAAGCACTTCAAGAAGGTCGATATTAAATTTGGCCATCTCTTTGTTTTTTTCGGTTTTCCCGGTTTGGGGATTGGCGATATCACCTAGGCCCATCATGGCGGCGGAGCCTATGGACATTACTAGGCTTGAAAAATCGGCTTGCATCGGTTGGCTCATAAAACTTCCTTTGCTAGTTAAATAGGATATTGTCCAATTAGTTTTTCAATTCTTTCTTTTGCTGTGGGTTGGGATTGGAACATTCCTGACCAACCGTATTTTGGCAGCGGGTTCATGAAAAATATATGGGCAGTATCTTTTGGTACGAGTTGCGGGTTTGTAGCCACCAAACTCTCTAGCTTCCAAAGGGATTTCGCTAGGGCTTTGGGTTTAGTGGTTAAATCAGAGGTAAGTTGGTCTAGCTGGAATATGGCAGATTTGGATTGCATTCTGCGAACTAACCAAGCAGAAACAGGAGCGACCAATCCGGTAACAGGGCCGAGCTCTTCTTTAAAAGGTTTGCCAAAGCTGATAAGGTAGTCAATTGCTTCAGCTGGCTTTAAGGTGCCTGCGACTATTGCGGAACATAAAGTAGCTGTGAAGGTGTAATGGTTTTTGATCTTGAGCATTTCAAAAGCAAGAACGCTTTCTAGTTCGTCTCGCTCTAGTTTCTCTAAAAGTGGTCGGCTTACAAGGATCGATGCTGCTCGTCCTGATTTAGAGGTACTGAAAGCGGTGGGGGTGTTTAAATCGCAAATGAAAATCTCAGGAGCAGGCATATGCAGGCGATTGGCTAAGTCAGTGACTAAGCTTTCTAGTGAATAGGGGTCCTGGCCTTGGATTGGTTTACTGTGGAAGAGATTTTTTAATCGTATGTCGCCATAAAAATAAACAAGACTGTTTGAAACAATGGCTAAGATAAACGCAGCCAAAAGCCCTTGGCGTCCACCAAGTTCTTTTCCAATGTACATAATAATTAACGAGAAGGCTCCCAAAATGGTCCAAGCCACGTAAGACTTATTCATAGCTAAATATGATACTCCTGTCGGAGCTTAATTTGTAGCTATATGCATAACGTCAAGAATCAAAAATAATCTTTTATTTTTCCGGACTGTAACTTGCTGAGAATGGAAAAGAGTTTTAAAATTTGGATGCTCAGGTTTTGTCAATGACTGATGAAAATAGCGACAACATTTAGGAGAGTGACGGTGGATGTAGATATTCTCGCTTTGAATGCCCAAATCGAAAAAGATAGTGAGTTCGTTAGAAAGGTTTTAAAAGAAACCTCAAAAGTAATTGTTGGTCAAAGAGAAATGCTCGAAGGAGTTTTGTCTGGATTGTTGACCGGTGGACATATCTTACTAGAGGGTGTTCCAGGTTTGGCAAAAACCCTAACCATTAGTAGTATGGCACAGGCCGTTGGTTTGAATTTTCAAAGAATTCAGTTTACTCCTGATTTAATGCCTTCCGATCTAGTCGGTACGATGATTTACAATCAGACCACTGGCGAGTTTGCTGCCAAGAAGGGACCGCTTTTTACAAATATTGTTTTGGCCGATGAGATTAACCGTGCGCCAGCAAAAGTGCAATCTGCTCTCTTAGAGGCGATGGCTGAAAAACAAGTTACTATTGGTGAAACGACCTACAAATTGGATAATCCGTTTCTGGTTTTGGCGACACAAAACCCATTGGAGCAAGATGGTACTTACCCTCTTCCAGAGGCGCAGATGGACCGATTCATGTTTAAGATTGAAGTGGGTTACCCAAATCGCGACGAAGAAAAACAAATTTTGGATTCAATGAGTTTGAGTGATGTTCCACAAATTGAAAAAGTTGTGACATTAGAAGAGATCCTTCGTGCAAGAAGTCTTGTCGATAAAATTCATGTAAACGAGAAACTTAAAAATTATATAGTTGAAATCACAATGGCGACAAGACAACCCGCTGAATACGGCTTAGGGCATCTTGGAAGCTTGATTCACTTGGGTGGATCTCCGCGTGCAACCATCAGTATGGTCAAAGCGGCTAAGGCACAGGCTTTTATGCAGTCTCGTGGTTATGTGACGGCGGACGATGTGAAAAGCATTGCTCATAAAGTCTTGCGCCATCGTTTGATTCTTACTTATGAAGCCGAGGCTGAGGATGTAAAATCAGATGCATTGGTAAATGAAATTTTAGAAAGTATTGAGGTACCTAGTTGAGTTTACCACCGGAGATTCTCAAAAAAGTTAAATTGATTGAGATTAGTACCCGTAAGCTGGTAAATAATATTTTTATGGGTGAGTATCACTCTGCTTTTAAAGGGCAGGGTATGACTTTTTCTGAGTTTCGAGAGTATGTTCCGGGGGATGACGTTCGAGACATCGCCTGGACAGTAACGGCAAGAACCGGTAAAGCACATATTAAACGCTATGACGAAGAAAGAGAGCTAACTACCTTTTTGGTGGTGGATGTTTCTGGCAGCGGTGACTTTGGTTCTGGTGAATATAGCAAGGGTGAGGTGATCGTTCATCTTGCCGCTTTGTTAGGTTATAGTGCGGCGAAAAATAATGACCGCGTGGGATTGTTAAGCTTTTCTGATCAAATAGAGAATTTTGTTCCTCCCAAAAAGGGAATGGGACAAGTGCATCGAATCCTTCGTGATTTATTGTATGAAAAACCAAAGTCCAACAAAACCGATCTAAGAGGTGCCTTAGAGCATCTCAATAGTAGTCTGCGCAAGAAGGCAAATATTTTTGTGATTTCAGATTTTATTGCGCCAGATTATTCTACGCCATTAAAACTCTTGGGCCGAAAGCATGATTTAACTGCTATATGGATTCACGATAAAAAAGAAAAGTCTTTGCCTGATTTGGGCCTGATTCAAATGTATGACCCGGAGAGTGATGAAATGCTTTGGGTGGATAGTTCGGATCGAAGTGTACGCCAAGCTTATGAAAACTATTTCAAAAAAGAAGATATTGATCGAAGAAATTTATTGCGTAAGTCCGAAGTGAAATTAGTGGAAGTGGATTCCAGTGGAAATTACGTCGACCCTTTGGTGGCGTATTTTAAAAAGAGGAATAGAAGTGGCTGAGGAAAAGACGAAGACAGAGGAAGCTGCTGTCGAAAAACAATTGCAAAAGCAATTGCCTGAAATTCAATGTAAAACGCAATCTTCCAATGAGGATCGTTTGCTGAGTTTTGCCTATCGAAATCCTCAAGAGCCTGCTGAACTAAAAGTGAACCAGCTCACGGTGGGTGATGAGTTTATTTTAAGTTGCCAGGGGGATTCCTTTGATTTGATCCCGGATAAGTTTAAAATCATTTGGTCAAAAGAAGTTCCAGATAATGTAAAGTCTTATTCTTTGAAAATTCTAGAAGTTGAAAAAAACACGGCTTCCGAAATCGCATTTCGAGCCAAGAGCTTTGTTGCTGGTAAGCAAAAACTAAACTTTCAAATCGACACAGGAACAGAAGTCTATCAAGTGCGAGCTTTAGAGATTAATGTTGCTAGTCTTCTAGAGTTTTATCCAAAGGGCTACAATGATCCTAAAGAAGCGGAGCTTGTCGAGAAAGCAGAAGAAGGCCTGCAAAAATTTATGCAAAACCAACAGCCTAAAGCTTTTCCTGCGATTGGGGGAGTAGAAGTTAGTTACCCAAATTATCTTTGGTATTTTTTAGCTTTTGCCTTGGTTTTGGCAGCTTTGGCTGGTGTTTTCTCTTATCGAAAACAGAAGAAAAAAAAGCAAGAAGAAAAACGTTGGCAAGAAAGCCGCAGTCCCATTGGCTCTCACAAAGACTTTCACAAAAGCATTCGCCAACAAGAGCGAGCTTGGTATACCGGTGAGTTAGAAGCGCAGCTGTTAATGGACGACCTTTACAAATCCCTGCGAATGTTTTTCTTTCGCGAATACAAGCTTAATAATCAAGTTAAAAGTCACAAACACATTTTAGATTTTTTTAAGAAATCAAAAACCACCAAAGAATCACGTTTAAGACGTCTGCAAATTTTATTGGATGAGTTATCTAATTCTTCAGAGATGAATGGGCTTGAGAAGGATGATGTAAGAGATTATCTAAAGAGATCTAGAGAACTTGTGGATCATCTTTACATTCGAGGAGGCTTATAATGCAACTACAGTCAGAATATGCCTTACTTTTTTTGCTACCAGTTTTTTTGTTGATGTATTGGGTTTATCGAAACAAGAAAAAGCGTTCTAGTTATTTGGTCTTTAGCCATTTGCCACCGGTTTTGCGAAACGGAGGCTTAAAGCAAAAGCTTGCCAAATTGCCAGCGCTGTTAAATTTTCTAGTTCTTACGCTATTGGTATTTATTTTAGCTCGACCGCAAAGTTCTGAATCTAAAATCAAACGTAATGTTGAGGGAATTGATATTGTTGTAGCTTTAGATATTTCTGATTCTATGTTGATTGAAGATATGCAGCCAGTGAACCGACTCGAAGCTTCCAAAGAAGTGATCAAGCGATTCATCCAAGGAAGACTGTCTGATCGCATTGGACTGGTAGTGTTTTCGGGGGAAAGTTATACAAGAGTACCACCAACCTTAGATTATCCAATCCTTCAAAAAAGTTTAAAAGAAGTGACTACGACCAATAATATGAAAATGGGTACTGCCATTGGAGTGGCTTTAGGAAATGCTGTTAGTCGTTTGCAAGACTCAAAGGCTCGATCTAGAGTTGTGATTTTATTGACGGACGGTGCAAACAACACAGGAACCATTGCTCCAGAAGAGGCTTTGTCCATAGCCAAAGGTTACGGGATTAAAGTTTATACCATTGGTATGGGTAAAGAAGGTAAAGCAATGCTTCCGGTTTATCGAAAAGATGTTTTTGGTAACACTAGAAAAACTTATCAACAAATGACTAGCTCGGTAAACATTGAACTCCTTCAAAGCATTGCTGATGAAACTGGTGGAAAATTTTATAGAACCAATGATGAGAAAGCACTTGAGTTGGTGTTTCAGCAAATTAACCAATTAGAAAAAACTAAAATCGATATAAAACAATATACAAAATACAATGAAGAGTACCAAGCTTACTTAAAGTATCTAGGCATTCTTCTTTTGTCTTCCATTCTTATATCTAATTTTTATTTGAGGAGGACTATTTAATGTTTCGATTTATGAACCCAGAGTATTTATACCTCATTGCTTTGATCCCAGTGATTTACGTAGTGGTTCGTTTGCAAGTTAGTAGACGATCCAAAAAATTAAAAAAAGAGTTGGGTGATAATTTATCTGTGTTTTTAACCTCTAGTTACTCTGCAAAACGTAGAGTGTGGAAATTTCGTTTTGAGCTCTTTGCTTTGATGTTTTTATTGATCGCCCTAGCAAGGCCGCAAATGGGGCAGGGAGAGCAAAAAGTTAAGTCTACGGGGATTGAGTTGATGCTCGCTGTGGATGTTTCTAGAAGTATGTTATCAGAGGACGTTAAGCCCTCTCGCTTACAGTTTTTAAAGAGAGAAATGGGTGTGTTATTAGATCGCTTGGCTGGCGATAAGGTTGGCTTGGTGGTATTTGCGGGAAGTAGCGCATTGGTTAGCCCATTAACAAATGACTATTCGGCACTAAAAATGTTCATCGATGGATTAACTCCTGAATCGGTAAGTTCTCAAGGCACAAATTTTACCAAAGCCATTGATGAGTCTGTGAAAGCCTTTGAACGGGGAGGAATTGAATCAGACGAGACAATTCGAGTTTCTAGGGTTTTGTTGATCAATAGTGATGGTGAAGATAACGAAGAAGGAGCCTTGAAGGCGGCGGAAGAGGCGAAGAAAAAAGGCGTTAGTATTTTTTCTTTGGGATTTGGAACGGCCAAAGGGGGAAGTATCCCTATTCGTGATGAACGTGGTTACTTAAAAGGTTATAAGCAAGACCAAAATGGAAACATTATCGTGAGTCAGGCCAAAACCAAGTTGTTGCAAGACATTGCTCAGAAGGGTGGAGGGAATTACTATCATTCCGTAATTGGTGGCTATCATATAGATGCTTTGTTGAAAGATTTTAATCAATTGGAAAAAGCAGAGTTTGAATCCAGCCTAGCTAAAAACTACAACGAGTATTTTCAGTATCCATTGTTTTTAGCCTTTTTGTGTTTGTTTTTTGAAAGATTGCTGGCATCACGAAAATCTAAAACCGGAAAGTGGAAGGGGCGTTTCACTGAAGGAGCTAGTGCATGAAAAAGTCTCAACTGGCTCTAATGCTTGTTTTTAGTTTTAGTCTCACTGCTAGAGCAGATATGGCTCTCAGAGAAATTTACGAAAACAACCAAGCCGTACAAAGAATGCGGGAAGAAGACCTTGCGGCTGCGAGTGAAATTCTTCATAACCTTGTATCGAGCAATCCCAATTCGGGCATACCGAAACTGAACTTGTCTGGTTTGTATGCTTCCAATCAAGATTTGGAAGGATCAAAGGGTTTGTTAGAGGAGTTGGTTAAATCCTTGAAAAATCCAGAATCGAGTGCTGGTTTGAATGACTCGGAGAAACGGTTTTTGTTATTTGCGGCTCACTTTAATTTGGCCTACATAAACTCTTTAGATAAGTCCAAAGCCAAAGAGGCAGTAGAGAATTACGCCATTGCCTTGAATTACGAACCTGATGATATCGCTACGAAACTTAACATTGAGCTTTTAACTAAAGCCCAACAAGGTGGTAGTAACAGCGAAAATCAACAAGATCAAAAGCAAGAGCAACAAGATCAAAAGGATCAGAAGGATCAAAAAAATCAGGAACAAAAAAAATCGGACAATCCAAATTACAAAGACCAGAAAAAGCAGCAGAAGCCGCAATTTAAAGAAAATGATTTAAAGAAACAAGATGTGCGTCGTATCTTCCAGGAGCTGAAACGCCAGGAAGAAAAAATTCGCGCTAAAATGAACAAAAAAGATCAGGATGAGCCAGAAAATGATAAAGATTGGTAGAAATGCATTGGTGGTGTTGGTGGCTTTCTTTAGTCTTTGGGCTATGGGAGCGGATGTACAAATTCGTACCGAATTAGACCGCCAAAAAGTTGAAATAGGTGAGAGTTTCCAGCTGCAAGTTAGCATTGATGCTAGTGGTTCCGTTGATGTGGGGCCGCCTGAGTTTCCTCGTGTAGAGAATTTTTTATTGCTAGACACAGGCCAGGCAACGAGCCAGCAGGTTCGATTTGTAAACGGAAAAGTGGAGTCGAAAAGAACTTTAACTTTTACCTATGAGTTGCAAGCTAAGAAGTTAGGGAATTTATCCATTCCAAGTATGAATGTGATTGTAGATGGGAAGCCGATGAAAACTAAGAACTTGAGAGTTCAAGTTGTTGACGCCGGCACTTTACCAAGTCGCCCTCAAGCGAGAAACAATCGTTTCGGAAACTCTCCTTTTGGCAACTTTCCTGGTTTTGACGATGATCCCTTTGATCGTTTGTTAAGAAATAGAAATCGGGTACCACAACCCAAGCCAGATACATCTGTAGATTTAAACCCCAACGAAGCTTTTCAGATTCGCGTAGTGACAGATAAGACAGAAGTGTATGTGGGGGAGCAAGTTACTGCTAACTATTATATTTATGTACCTAGTAAGTACGTTTTAACAAGTTTCGATGCCGTTAAATATCCAAATCTGCAAGGCTTTTGGAAAGAAGATATTGAAATGGCGCAAAGCCTTCGCTACGAGTCAGTGGTTGTGGACGGTATTCCCTACAACCGTGCTCTCTTGGCTAGTTATGCATTGTTTCCCATTAAAGAGGGAAGGGCAAAGTTAGACGAATACAAGGCAAAGTGTGATATGGCCATCTCTGGTTTTATGGGATTAGGGAAGCCTAGGTCTTACACCAAATCTAGCTTGCCTATTAACTTAAAGGTAAAAGCATTGCCATTGCAAAATCGCCCAACGAATTTTACCGGAGCTGTTGGGAATTTTCAGATGACGGCGAAATTAGGGGCCGAAAGAATTAAAGCACATCAACCTTTTAGCTACGTACTAAAAGTAGAAGGAGAAGGAAATGCTAAGTCCATTGAATTACCAGCATTAGATCTTCCTCAAAGTTTGGAGCTTTTTGATCAAAAAGAAGAAAGCAAGTTTTTTAAAGATGGTAGGTCTTTCAAGGAGTTTACTCTTTATTTCATTCCTCGTGAGGAGGGAGATTTAAAAATTCCTGAAATTAGCATGGGGGTTTTTAATCCGGCTACAGAGTCTTATGAGCAAATTAAAAGTGGTGAGGTGATCTTGTCGGTGGCAGCAGGAGAAAAACCACAGATCGCTGGAGTGAATCCTGAAGATTTAAAAGAGGCATCTACTAAAACAAAGAGTAAATCAAGACAGTTGTTTCCATTTGTTTTTGATGAAAGTTCCTCTAGCTTCTTACAAAAAAATGCGGCTTATGGAAATTTGCTTCTGTTTTTATTAATTCTTGTTTTTAGTTTTTTACACGCTAAAAAAGAGTTGGCCTGGGGGGGGAAACAGCAAAAGATCATTGAAGTCTATGAGAGTCGTGCTAAAAAATTAAAGGGATTTCATAAATCAGAGGATTTAAGAAGTTTAGGTGTGGAAGGAACAAACACGATCTACGCCATTTTAAATTTATGCCTAGATGATGTTGAATCTGGTGCTGAAATTGATAAAGTCTTGATTAAGCTTAGTCCTAAGTTAAGGACTGAAATTGAGGAGCCTTTGAAGAGGTCTCTTAAAGATTTTCAAAGCATGGCCTTTGCGCCAGAGGAAATTTTAGGGGCCTACAAAGACCAGGATAAACGAAAAAAGATTATCCAGGACGTGGATCAGGTTCTTAAAAAATTGATAGAAAAACACGAGTCTTAGGGCTCTGTTCGGGTCTAGCTATCGGAAGGTCTAGAAATGCCTTATAGAGGGGCGAATCTTTGGTCTTGTTTGAGGAATTTCTTCTCGCTAATTTATTTTTAGTTTTCTTATGTTAGACTGAAATTCGGATTGAACACCAGATCAATCAAGGAAGGTTATATGCGTCTATTATTGAGTTTAGTTTCCTTATCTGTACTTTCTGCTTGTGGAACATTTACTCCTGTAGTGATCGATACGCAGAGAAATATTGAGAAAGAAGAAATTACTTTGGATGAAAACGAACCCATTGGTGGTGAAGTTCCTCATGAAGTAAATGCTCAGGTAAATAAATGGGTAAAATATTTTACGGGCCGTGGGCGTCGACATATGGAGAGATACCTGTCACGCAGTACTCGTTATGAAGCTGTAATGAAGCAAATTTTAAGGGAAGAGCAAGTACCTGAAGATTTGTTCTATGTGGCTTTGATCGAATCTGGTTTTAGAAGTTCTGCTAGGTCTCATGCCAATGCGGTTGGATACTGGCAGTTTATTCGTGGAACGGGAAGAGCTTATGGCTTGCAAATCAATGCTGTAATGGATGAAAGACGTGACCCTGAGTTGGCCACTCGTGCTGCAGCAAGGTATTTAAAGTCTTTGCACACTCTTTTTAACGATTGGTATTTAGCCATTGCTGCCTATAACGTAGGTGAAAATCGTGTAAAAAGACTAGTGATGCGTTATCAAACGAGGGACTTTTGGACTTTAGCTCGTCGTAGAAAGTTACCAAGAGAAACCATTAACTATGTTCCTAAGTACTTAGCGGCAAGAATGATTGCCAAGCGTCCTACCCAATATGGTTTCGACAAGGTAGAATACCAGCCGGGCTTAGACTTTGAAACTTTACAGGTAAGCTACCCAGTTAATTTAAAGACTCTTGCTGGCAAACTTGGAATCGCTGTGGATGAGTTTAAAGAGTTCTATAATCCAACTTACTTAACAGATTACGCGCCAACCACAAAAAAACGTGGTGGTTTAACTTTGAGAATTCCTAAAGGAAAGCTTTATGCGGCTCAAGAGTACGCATTAGAGTCTAAGGTAATTGATGTTGCCCAGATGAATCGACTTCTCAACACAAAATACGCTTACCACCGTGTTCGTCGCGGGGATACTCTTAGTGGAATCGCGGTGAAATACAGAACTTCCATTCGTACTTTAAAAAGAATCAATCGTTTGGGTCGCAGAAACCTAATTCGTGTGGGGCAAAGATTAAATGTACCTCTTTATTCTGGTGCAAGAATTGTTGCTAGCAGTAGTTCTTCGAAGAAAGTGGCTTCTTACTCTGGTCAAAAAACCATTCACCGTGTTCGTCGTGGAGAGTCTTTAGGGGTGATCGCCGAGAAGTATGGTGTAGGTTTAAGTAAAGTGTTAAGAGCCAATCGCTTGTCAAAGAGAAGCAAGATTTATGTAGGGCAAAAAATCATAATTCCTGGAAAGCATTCTATTAAAACAACACAACGTCATGGTTCTAGTTATGTAGTAAAAAGAGGGGAGACCCTTCTAGGAATTGCAAATAGAACCGGTGTTAGTTTTTCGAATCTTTTAAAGTATAACGGATTGAATCGTCGTTCCAAAATCTATGTTGGACAAAAAATTAATTTAACGGCTTCGCGAAGTGTAGCTAGTAAAAAGCTACACAGAGTTCGTCGCGGTGAAACCTTGTCTCATATTGCGGTAAAGTATGGTGTGGCGATTCGCCAAATCGCACAAGCCAACGGCATTAAGCGTAACCATCGAATTCAAATTGGCGAGAGCTTAGTAATACCTCATTGATTTTATTTAGTGCTATTGTGCTAAGCCTCTCCTTAATTAATTTGTCTAGCAAATCTAAGTAAAATTTCTACTTTTACTGCCAAAAATAGGCCCTATTCAGAGCCTTAATTAAAACTCAAACTATCCTACAATCAAACTTTTAGACACCTCTGTTTTTATTTCTCTGGATCTATGATTGAGAGCTAATCTTTTGTATAATTGCCTAGAAATAAAAGGTGTGTGGTTTTCAATGTTTCGTGCTTTGTACATTATAGGAATTTTAGCTTTTTCAAGTGTGTTGTGGGCCGGTAGTGAGTCTATCCAAGAGATTAAAGATTGGAGAAACCCACAGGCGGCTGGCTTTGCTCATTTGGAAGCCTATAACGAAGATACTTATCCAGCAACTTTTCAGTGTAGCGCTACTTTTTTATCTCCCACTCACTTACTTACAACAGCGCATTGTGTTTACTCGGGGGAGTTGTCAAAAGTATTTGATCAGATTTATGTGTTTCCCTCCCGTGTAGGTGTTTCTAGGATTTCTCCTTCTAGAATTTATGTCAAAAGGCTTTATGTTTCTAAGGCTTATATTCGAGAGATTGCAAAAGTAGAAAAACCTAGTTTAAAGAGAGATAAGGCAAAGTTAGAACTGGAAAGCTCAAACCTATGGGCAAGTTCAGAGGATAAAGCCATTGTAGAATTGAGTCAGCCGGTCAATAGTAGTTATTGGCCCACTGGTTTCAAAGGCTATAAAATTTCAAAACAGAATGTTTTAAGAAATCTTCGTGAGTCATCCGGAAGGGTTCACTCCTATCCAAAGGCTTATGGAGAGGGAAGTTTATGGCAAGAAGATTGTGATATGTTTCCTTACAATCACAGCCTTGAAAGTAGCAATTGTAGTATTGAAAGAATAAGCGGCGCCAGCTTTATCAAGGATGGGCAAATTTTAGGGATGTTTGTTTCTATCTTGGCAGAAGATTTTACTCCGCTACTTAGTGTTTTTAAAGCGGAAGAAGTTCAAGAAATTTCAAACATCCTTAGAGGCAATCTAGAGGGATTAAAGAATTTTAAAAAATTCGATCTTAGTGTGGAGAGTTTTAATTACATTAGGTATTTAAACAACTGCCAAGAAGACATTGAATTTGCTAGCTATGTTTTTGATAAATATCAAAACATCAAAGAGTCTATTCACTCTATCAAATCCGGTGAAAGTTATTATTCGTTAAGAACTAAAGCCAATTTTGGTTTTATGGGCTTCCCCAATGAGGAGCCACAAAATTTTGAACCGAGAGCGGAGTCTTATAACTTAGATGCTTCCGTAGTTCCTCGCTTATACAAAGTTTCCCTTGAGCCAGAATATGCCTTACAGTCCGGAGAGTTTTTGGTAAAAATCTGTGGAACAAAGGATTAATTTTTTGTCATAGAAATGCTTTTAAGTTACTAAGGCCATATAAGAGCCTAAGGGGAGAGAGTATTTAGACTCACTTTGATTTGATCACCCTTAAGCCTGTCGCTAAATCCACTTCGAATACAGCTTGTAAATCATTATCGACGACCAAAGCTTTGGTTTCAGCTGAATTTATTTGAGTAGAAACGGGCAATGAAAAATTAGTTCCGTTTCCAATACTTGCACTTGATAGAATACTTCTATTTCCCGTGGCTAAATCCACTTCAAAAATTGCTTTTAAATCTTTATCAGTAACATATGCTTTTGTTTCTGCTGAATTTAAAACGACGGACACAGGGAAATCAAAATTAGTTCCAGATCCAATAGAGGAATTAGAAATAATGCTTCTATTTCCAGTACTTAGATCTACTTCAAGAAGTGCATCTATGCCAAAATCGACAACAAAAGCTTTTGTCGCTGCGGAATTTAAAGCCAATGCAAATGGGGAATTGAAACTAGTTCCGGTCCCATTGCTAGAGTTAGATATAGTGGTTCTATTTCCAGTTACTAAGTCCACTTCAAAAAGAGCAACCGCAGCATAATCAACAACAAAAGCTTTAGTTTCTGCTGAATTTAGTACTACAGAAATAGGAGCCATAAGAGTGTCTCCTGTACCGTTACTTGAATTTGATATGATTGTTCTATTTCCAGTACTCAAGTCTACTTCAAAGAGAGCATAAACACCATGATCAACGATATAGGCTTTTGTCCCATTTGATTTTAATGCTACTGAATTAGGGGCTATGAAATTGGTTCCAGTTCCTGTGCTGGAATCAGAGATAATGCTTCTATTTCCAGTACTTAAGTCCACTTCAAAAAAGATATCTAGAGTTGTATCCGTAAGATAAGCTTTGGTTTCGGTAGAGTTAAATACTGCTGAATTAGGGCTTAGAAAAGTAGTACCATTCCCAGTACTTGAGCTTGATATTATACTTCGATTACCAGTGGAAAGATCCACCTCAAAAAGTTCATCTATGCCAGAATCAATAATAAACACCTTATTCTCTGCAGAGTTTAATACTACAGAATTCGGTGTATCAAAATTTGTCCCAGTTCCCGTACTAGAGTTTGAAAGAATGCTTCTATTTCCAGTGGTTAAATTTATTGTAAAAAGGGCGTCTATGCCAGAGTCAATAACATAGGCTCGAGTCTCTGCAGAATTTAAAACCACTGAGCTGGGAGTATTAAAGTTAGTTCCACTTCCTGTGCTTCCACTAGATTTTGTAACTCTATTTCCGTTTGTTAAATCGATTTCAAAAAGTGCGCCAGCACCAGAATCAACAACAAAGGCTTTTGTTTCTGCTGAATTTAAAAACAACGATAGTGGGTTACTAAGATTAGTACCTGTACCGGTACTAGAGTTTGATACAATGCTTCTGTTACCAGAGCTTAAATCTACTTCAAGTAGAGCATCGGTAGTAGAATCAAGAACAAAAGCTTTTGTCTCGGTGGAGTTTACTGCTATCGAAACAGGGCCACTAAAATTGCTCCCTGTACCTGTGCTTGCGTCAGATACAATGCTTCTATTTCCTGATGCTAAGTCCACTTCAAAGATTGCGTCGACTTCGTCGTCCAAAACAAAAGCTTTGGTTTCCGCTGAGTTTAGAACCACTGCAGTAGGCGAAATAAAGCTAGTACCAGATCCTGTGCTAGGGTTGGAAAGGATGCTTTTTTTTCCATTCGTTAAATCCACTTCAAAGAGAGCAGCCAAGTCACTATCAACGATGAAGGCTTTATTCTCCGCTGTGTTAATTGCTATAGATTTTGAATTTGAAAAGGCTAACTGATGACTATTAAGGAAGACGTACTCAAGTCCCAGGTTTGTACAATTTGAACTTACATTATCGGTATTAATAATTTTTCCGTAAAAAGTTTTATTTCCAATCTCAGAATTATCGTCGGCTATAAAAATATTTGTGATACTAAAGCTTGTTCCTGATATGGTGGCGCTACCTTTCAATGTCGAGCAAGTTGCGTCAAAGTAAACCTCAACCTTGTACCCACTCATATCACTTAAGCCTGAGGCTGTTATAATAGGATTATTGGTTTCAGATTGTCGTTGATTTAAATTATTAGAAAGTACCCATCCACTTGGGTCTGCTGGTTTTTCAGAAGAAGTGGCTGGCGATTTTATGGCACTGATCCCATCTCCGGTAACAGCAAAACAAGCACTTAGAAAAAGTACTAAAGAAGCCAATAAAAGACGTACTACTAAAATTCGACTGCTACGCATAAGTATATTATCGGTATATTCTCAATAAGCTTAAAGACTTTTTTCAATTCATTCCTAGAATGAGACGAAGCATTATTGGGTCGATTGCTATGACTTTGTCTTTATATAAATGATAATACAATAATGGCAAAAAAAAACAGGAAGTTTGGGGAACTTCCTGTAACACAAGGGTTGTTTATATTTTAAAAAGATGGGGTTCTTTTAAAAATCGTTGTTCATTACTTGGAAAACTTTGTTGGTCTTCGCAATCTGTACTCTAACTTTGTCGCCATATTCACTAAGAATTGCATTATCAACAGCTACGTAGATGCTTGCTTTTTCAAATGCATTTTCAATGCAGCGTACATTCTCAGATTTTTTCATTTGAACTTCTAGGGCGGAGATAATAACTACTAACTCATTTTCATTTTTTACAATTGTGTGAGTCACTGGAGTCAGTTCATTCATACAATGGTTTAATAAAAACTCAGCATTAACCACTAAGGCATCTTCAGCGCGAAGTAATTCAACAGCACTCAAACTTGGCACCGTATAACCAGTAACTTCTTTTACCTTTGAATCAGATAAGTCATCAAATGCGATGGCAAAAGAGTTTAGGCTTAATCCACATACAAAAATAAATGCTAAAATTGATTTCATTTTGAATCCCCCGTTTGGTTCCTGTTTGTTATAAGAAATTCTAGGGGCATGTGAAAATTATTCATTATGATTGGGCTTCATTAGAGAAACTTATTAGGTTTAGAATTCTTACTATAAAAGCCATTGAAAGAAATTTAAAGCATAAAAACATAAATGTTTTTAGGTACTTATGTTTTTGGGTGTGAGCACTGTTTTTTAAAATTGAGTTTTAAAAGGCAAATGATGTATCGCAGAAATCTAAATTTTTTCTATTTTACTTTAAAGGCTAGAGCATAAGCGCAATCTTTTTCACCACTTCTAATTAAGGCTTCGTGAAATCTTAGTGTCGCAAGTCTTCTCAGTATCAAATTTTATAACTTTTGATTGCTCTAATTGGCTTAAAAAATAATCTATTTTAGAAGCGCTCTCTTAATTCTCTTGGTTTTAATGAGTTTTAAGCCTGCTTTTATCATATTTAATAGGATTTCCTTCGGCTTTGGTTGATCAAAGATGCTCTTTGCTCTATATCTTAGGCTTTCAAAGCTCTTATTGGCATAAGGACGAAGCATTCAAGTTTTTGTATTATGCCTGGTAGGGGATTTTCTATGATTCAATTGTCTCAAGTTTATGAGATTTGACAGGGAGATAAAATGGCTGGAGCTCCAAATCCATTTGAACAACAACGCCCCATCGAAGGCGTAAAACATATTATTAGTATTTCTTCAGGAAAAGGTGGAGTAGGTAAATCTACGATGACATCCAATCTTGCCATCGCTCTTGCTAAGGCTGGAAAAAAAGTGGGTCTACTAGATGCTGATATTTATGGACCTAGTGTTCCGCGTATGTTTGGTGCCGTAAATCAACGTCCCGAAGTTACTAAAGATAACAAAATCATTCCGCTAGAAAGATATGGCGTAAAATTAATGAGTATGGGTTTTATCACAGAAGAAGAAGCGGCATTAGTTTGGCGAGGGCCAATGCTTTTTAAAGCGATGGATCAAATGCTTCGCGATGTACAGTGGGGTGAGTTGGACTATCTATTAATGGATCTTCCGCCAGGCACTGGGGACGTTCCTTTGTCTTTGGCTCAAAAGGTACCTATAGCAGGTGCAGTAGTTGTTACCACTCCACAGAACATTTCATTGATCGACGTTAAGAAGTCCATTGATATGTTTGAACGAACTGGCACTCCGATTGTTGGTATGGTAGAAAATATGGCGTTTTTCCGTGGTCCTAATGGAGAAGAGTTAGAAATGTTCCCAAGCGGTGAGTTGGATGCTTACTTAGATCGTAAAAAGATCGCGAAAGTCGCACGCTTTGGATTTTTCAATTCCATTGCTAAGGGCGGTGAAGTTGGGATTCCGTTTATGGAACAAAATGTCGACAGTCCCGAAACGGCAGAGTTTAAAAACTTGGCCAACTTGTTGATTGAAAACTATCAGTAAAAAAATCTATTCTAAAAACTCAAAAAAAAACCCGCCAGGGGGCGGGCTGTAGAGAGTGTTAGATTTATTGTCTAGGTGACCCAAATTTAAATTTGGTGCGCTAGATCCTATGCTCTACGAAGTGCATACCCCCTATACTAGCCCAAAGTGGCCATTCCTTTGGTAGCTGGCTGGCTTAGCTTTCGCTTTAGCCCCTCTAGCTTTGCGCCACGCGGTTTCCCGTGTTTTGCCTTGAGCAAAGGAGGTAACAAAGTAATTTATATTCACTTTGATCCTTTTACTTCCAAGAGTATTCTCTTAGAAAAATGTTAGTCTATGATAGGATTCACCCTAGATTGGCGGCGGAAATAAGTTCCACTGCTTACTGTGTAATTTCATATATCCTCCTTTGTTATTAAGAACCACCGAATTGATTTGCGTGTGCGCGCATTACTCCGGAGGAGGATCCAATCGAAATATTTTAACCTTAGCCATACTAACTCCTTGAAAGTTAAGTCATTTAAGATCGCCTCCCACAGCTATTCCGGTGGTGGATCGAGGCGAAGGAATTTCGCTATACTCATTTTGATAAAAACAACATACATAAACATCTCTAAAATAAATTGGCGGTATGATTGCAAAGACTAAAGAGGAGGGAACTAGATGAGTTTCTTTACTTACCGGTTACAGTTTTAGGATAAACCATAAGAGAGTTTTGATAAAATTTTAATTACTAGCTTCTCATCTTAAGACAGCTTTTTAGGGGAATCGTATTTTTAGGTGTGACGATTAAGAAGGCGGATAAATTAAATTTATAATTTCGTTGGCAATTTGTGTTTGTTGGCAGGACAAAAGAAAAAGCCACCTGAAGAGGTGGCCGAAATGTGAAGTTTAATTTAGGTTTTCACTGAAATTAAAAGGCGCAAACCTCTAAACCTTTTTTCACTCCAGGGATTTCTAAAAAGTTATTCTGGTAGGATTTGATCTTCTTAAATTCATTTAACGAAAGTTGTTCTTCCGCGTTGTAGAATTTGTCTAGGCACAAAATCCAAGGAACTATGGCAAAGTCGGCAATGCAAGCTTCCTTACCAAGTAAAAATGCATTGTCTTGCAATTGATTTTCGATCACTTTTAAGAGTCGTTTCACTTCGTTGCTGTATCGTTCCGTTGGGTAGGGGTGATCACATTTTTCACCAGCATATTTAAAGAAATGACCAAACTGCCCAAACATGGGACCTACGCTAGCCATCTGGAAAAATAACCATTGAATGCATTGGCTTTTTTGCACAGGGTCTTTGGGCAAAAACTGATCATACTTTTCAGCCAGATAGAGCAAGATGGCACCAGATTCCATGATGGCGTGTTCTTCACCGTTGGGACCTTTCTTGTCGACGATCGCTGGGATTTTTGAGTTTGGATTGATCTTGATATAATCATCGGTAAATTGATCATTTTTTAAAATATCTATTTTGCTAGCTTCGTAGGGGATATTTGCTGCTTCTAAAAAACAGGAAACTTTTTGTCCATTGGGCGTAGCTAAACTATATAAATGAATATCGGCCATAATTTTCTCCTTAGATTTCTTAATGATGGCATCGAATTCATTGGTTTGTCTAGGAGCGGGCGAAGATTCATAGAATATAATTTAAACCTGTAGGCTTCGAATAATAAACGAAGCTATTTTTTAGCTTACTGATTTACGGATGCCTTTGTCAGGCTTTTACTACAAGCCATTCCGTTGCCTTTTGTTTTACCTGTGTAATCGATTGGCTTTTTCAAGCTTGCTTTTGGAGGTAATCCAGCCTCTTCACGATTGGCACTATCGATGATTCTAAGGATTCCATTTTCAGGTCGAGTGTCGACAAAAAGCCCGCGAATCATTGCTTCGAAATGCTTGGAGTAAAATGGGTCATTGTGAACAAAATAGTGTTCTTGGTTGGTCAAAGAGCCCTCGGTGGCATTGGTTGATCCATCAACTACGGAGCGCACAGGGTATCCGGTTTCTCTTTCTATATAGCTAACTCCTGCATCAATGGTTTTGTGGTGGAGTTTTGCCGAAATCAAAATCGCTTTGCCTGTTTCAGGATCTTTGACAGTATTTCCTTTATCATCTCGAAGGTAAAACATTCCGTAGTTATCAGGAGCGCTACGAATATTAAACATGATTCTTTCATACTCGTTGCCAAAAACCTCTCGCCAAGCGGAATCTGAATCTGCTTCAAATTTTGCTTTCAGGCGAATTCGATCTTCTTTTCCAAGGCGCTTGTAGCCGGAAATTTTTAAAAAGATACTCCAGTCAGCTAAGAAAGAAGAAATGTCAGCCATACCAATTAGCCTCCATTTCTCAGGATTGCCTTTCATTTCTCTTTCAGCTCGTTCTAAAAGAGCTGCTAGTACATCAGGAGAGGATGCAGAAAACTGCATCAATCTCACGTCACCGGTAGCGTATTTTAAAGCCTTCGCTGTGATGGATAAGTGAATGTTACCGTCTCCGCCATTGGGTGTGAAGGCAACAATGCTGTAGCCACCATGGCTAGTATTTACAAGCATACTTCCCGATTTAGGATAAGCATTAGGGCCGGAACTACCTCTTAGTCGTAAGATTTGCGTTTTTGCTAAATTGTGCTCTACCACATTGGCTAATAAATAACTTTGGACAACAGAAACGTGATTTGCATTGGAAATGGCGTTTTCATGATTGTGTTCGCTGTTTACCAAGTCGCCTTTCGTTCCAGAAAGAGTAGGGTTGGCAGAGCTGGAAAGAACCGCAGCCCTAGTTTTTGATTCGTGATCTCTTACAGCAATTTTTTGATGATTTAAACTCACTGAATCAATGAGACTTAAATGAAAAGTCCCATTTTTGTCCGCAGAGTTTTTATAGACATATTCTCTCAACTCATAATAGAGTTTCATTCTTTCAGGGTAGTGTTGCATGGCCTTTAGATCGAAACTGATTCTAACTTTAACGCCACGTTTGTGCGCTCGAATTAAGGCCTCTTTGATTTCTACTAAGTCCCACTCATAAGCATTGATGGCCAATGTTTTCTTAGCGCCATCGATAAAGCGAACCCAAACATCAGCAATGTCACCGGCTGGCACTCTTAGGCCTTTCTTTATTTTATTATCATCTAGTGGATCTTCAAAATCGATTTCTTCCCCTGTTAAGTTAGGATCAGGAAGAGGGTAGTTAAGGTCGTATATCATTTGATGAGAACTAACAAATTCAAGGAGCTTGTAGCCTAGTTTCCCTTTTTTTAAATCACTTTGTTTTAAAAAGAGTGCTACGGGCTTTGAGTTGATATTGTCGTTGATAAAGCCATTAATTCTTTTTTGGTTGTGAAGGACAGCTCTTAGTCTTTCAGAAAATCTTTCGGCAAAAATAGGATCATCAATGGCGCGAAGTTCTTTTCTAATTTTCGCCATTTTTTGCTCTAGCGGTGTTTCTTTTTTTAACAACTCCTTGGCTTCAGAGGCGATGGCTTTTTGTTCCTTCGTTAACTCGCTCAATTCTTTTTGTAAATCCTTAAGTAGTTTTTTGTTGGCCGCGGTGTTTTCGCTAGCCATTATTTTGCTAAGCTTTTTTATTTTATGTTTTAAATTTGGGATAGCATGTTTCTTTAGGTAAATGCTGCGGTACTTTTTATCTTGGTATTCTCGTTTCCAATTTAGGTATTCTGCTTTGGCAAGAATAAGCTCTTCTGAGTCTCTTGGGTATTCTATTAAAAAGTCTTCTAAATCTTTTAAAAGTCTTTTGTCAGGGCCATTTTTGACTTGGGATGCAATTCTTAAAAGCTTGATAAAGCGGGCTTCCGATAAAGTCTTTTTTTCGCGATATTGCGATTTGGTGAGCCCGTAAATTAATTTTCCCTCTTCTTTTTGTTTTTCTTCTTCGGCCGTTAAAATGTGAAAAGCTTCAGGGGCTTCGATTAATCCCTTTCTAACTTTTTTTAAGCTGTAGGGGTTTAAAATCAAAAGATCTTCAAAGCTTTCGGAAATAATATCTACCTTGGAAGGTTGAGTAAATAGGCCTCTGACAAGAGTAAAGATTCTAGGCAAGTTGTTAATGCTTAATTCAGACGCATCCTCTGTTGACCAAATTTCTCTCAGCAGAGGAGTTTCAAATTCCGGTGCATTTTGGGCGTAGGAATAATTAGCAAGATTTAAGTTAAAAATTAAACTTAGAATTAAGAAGAACTTAAGGTGTATTTTGTTTGGATTTTGCATAATTTCCCTTCGATTGCATCATAATCGATTCTCGCCAAATGCATACGTTTCATGAAAAAAATCCTCGGTTTTTTGGGCTGAAAAAGCCAAATTTAAGAAGATTTAAGATTGCAGCTATGCTTCTTAAAATAGAACTATACTGGCTTGCCAAATGCCTGAATTTCTTACATAGTTTTCTTGTTAAGCGGTCTGGGGGGATGGTGAACATATCAAGCGACGAACACATTCGTTTTTTGCATGCCGAATTACGCGAGCGTAATTTAAAAAACCCTCGTTATTCTCTGCGAGCATTTGCCCGTGATTTAGGGGTAAGTGCTAGTCGATTGTCAGAGCTTCTAAGAGGCAAAGGAAAAATGTCTACTCCTTTTGCTCAGTCGATTGCCGAGGCCTTAGGACCAGACTCAGAAAAGGCAAAACTTTTTTTAAGTATGGTTTTAGCTGAAAAGTCACAAAATTCAACAGAACGACAAATGGCTGAAAAACAGGTTCGCCTTTGGAAGAATTATTTGGCTGTAGAAGAGCTGATGCTTGATGAGTTTCAACAAATGAGTGACTGGTACTATTTAGGGATTTGGAACTTCTTGCATTTAAAGACTAAAAACAATGTGCCGGGGATCTGTGATGAATTTCCAGACTTATCTGTAGAAACGGTGAAGTCTTGTTTACAGACATTAACTCGTTTTGACTTAGTAGAAGAGGAAGATGGCTACTATTTTGCGACCAAAGAAAAACTAAAAGCCTTCTATGAGTTTAGTTCTTTTGCTGTAAGGCAATATCACAAAGGTATGATGCAAAAAGCTGCAAAAACATTAGATGATTTACCTCTCGAAGAGAGATATTTTTTAAGCCATATTTTTTGTATCGGCGAAGAGCAGTACCAACAAATCCAAGAAAAAATGAACACATTTTTTAAAGAGCTAAGCCTCGAACTTAAAGAGAGCAGACCAGAAAAATTAGATGCAGTTTATTCAGTAGGTGCTCAATGTTTTCGACTAAACCGATCAAAGGTGGTGGCAGATTGAAAAGTTTTAAAGTTTTATTTCTATTGCTTTTTGCTTTAGAGACACATGCTGACATTGCTTCTGAAAGAGCCAAGTTTTTAAAGGGCGTAGGTAAAGTGGTGGTTTGTGAGGGGCGAAAGCCAGTTATGTTGGACTACTACGAAGGTCTTCAGCAGTATCAACTCAAATTGGATTTACCTAAAACCAGAAACATTAATGATAATGTTTTTGCCAAGGCGAAAGCGGTTTTTATGCAATTAACACCAATTCATAAAACTAGAGCTGCTTTCTATTTAGGAATGCTTGAGGGGCAATTTAAACAAAACGCAAGATGGCTAAAAGACTTCAGTCTCCACCAAGCCGATGTGGATACAGCCATTTTGTTAAAGCCCAATTGTAAGCAAGACACTGTTTTACAAATTTCTATAAGAGGCACTAAAAGTGCTGATACCAGTATTGAAGATTTACAGTTTAGATTTTTGATCAATACTGATCTTCTATCGCAAATGGATGAGCTTAATCAAGTGATGATGATTGTTCACGCCATTCTTGCTTTTGAGGCTGTGTTTGTTGAATTTGTGGAGACGCCTCATCCAACGAGACTCTATGTTGCAATGATGCTTTCCGATCGCATTCGTAAAATGTCTTACAGAGAGTTTATTCGCTTTATCGATCAGATTGATTATTCAAATATGTTAGACCTTGTGAGCGGTCATTAGGAGGGGTGCCATGTTAAAGAGGCAGATGATTTTATTGTTACTTTTAGTTTTTCCGATTTCTTTTTATGGGTTTGAAGAAAGTGAAGTTGGCAATGGTGGTATAGGAATCGTATGTGAGTATCCATCTGGAAAAGTAAAGAGCGTAGAGTTGCTTGAGTTTGTGGAAGGCATAGTTTTAGAGTCTTATAGTTACTCTAATGTTTTTCGTGAACCACATTTAAAAGAGTTTATTCTGCAAAGGCTGTATAAGTTAGCGCCGAATCGAGCGGCCTTGTATGCCAAGTATTTAAAAACTTTTTCTGAAGAAGCTGTTTTTAAAAAGGGCTTAGAGATTGCTGATCCAAAGGATACCTTAAATTACATCAATCGAAAGGGCTGTGAACACAAAACTTTGATTTTACAGACTCCCTACGATATTCCAGGAACTCCAAAGTACATTGTAAATCAGGATTTGTTTTTCCTAATGCCCACACCGATGCAAGTGATGACAGTGTTTCATGAAATCATTTACCGAGAAAGAATTTGGCAGGGAGATTTTAACTCCTCGTTTACAAGAGCATTCAATGCCTTGTTATTTAGTGATGAGTGGGACGAGAATAATCACGAGAGAGTGTATCGTTTGTTTAAGATTTACGACATCTCAATCGATATAGAAAGACTTTAAAGAGAAGTACCAAGCCCTAGAAGACGTATCTTCCTGGGCTTAAAATATTATCTGGGTCTAATTGTTTTTTGATGTTAGACGCCAACATAAAACTACCTTGTAACGGACTTTGTTTAATTTCTTCCATGGCGAAAATTGGTAATCTGTAGGGAACACAATGGATTTCTCGACACTTCCTGAAAATTTCTAAGTAAAAGTTTCTTGCATTCTCGGCGGCCCCAGGAGTGTTTTTGTTAAACAAAATTGGAAAAGTACATTCAAGGCTCAAAGAGTTGAAGCTAGTTAGGGTAATCAGTGGATTGATATTGTATTTTGCAGATGTCTCTAGGCAAATTTCTAAGAACTTTTCAATGATGACGTCTGAGAGAGGGAGGATGGGTGAGAACCAAATTAGACCGCAATTGTCCATGTCGGGCAGCTGTTTAGAGTCTTGAAAAGGGGTTTCGTTCATCCAATATGCTAATTTTAAAGCCGTGTGGTTAGGGATTCCATCGATGATATCTAAAAGTCCCTTTGAACTACTGGCAAACTTTTTAAAATCAAACTTACCCAGTTTCGGGACGATTTTAGAAATAAAATTTAAAGCCGCCAGAGAAAAATTATTAATCTTTTTGGTACCCGCTTGAATAGATTTTAAGTCTCTTTTGAGTTGTTTTCTGATGGCTTTACCAGTGAGTGCTGTGGCTTGAATGCTTAGAACGATAGTCCACTGGTTAAAGCCCATGGAGCTAGCAAAGTCTTGCACTTCCTCTTTGGATAGGGCGGAGCTTTCGCTTTTTTTATCCCTTGGATAGTCGCTAAACATCGAGTTCATTCGCTCTTTATTCATGATATTGATGCCGCCGATGCTGTGACCATGATCTTGCTGGATTTTTCTAAGGCATTTTAAGATGTTTTCCCACTTAGCTTCTGGTTTAACCTTCACAATCCAAACTTCTCGAAAGTCTCTTTTCGGTGCTAATCGAATGCAAATGTCTGTCACAATTCCAAAGTTGGATTGGGTAAAGAGTCCATCCATATAAGGTCCAATTCCCCATTGAAAATTTTGACAAAGGTTTTCCATGCCAAGGCTTCGGAAGGAAGATTCATAGATTTTTCCATTAGGTAAAATGGCTCTCATACTTTGTAAAGCACTGAAATGATCTTCAATAGGAGTTATGCCAAAACCTCGTTCTAGAAGATTTCCCATAACACTGCAATCAGGTCCACCACCATGAACCGGAGCGATCCAGCGATTGCCAGACTCTCGTAAAAATTCAGAGAGTTGTCCATAGGTAACTCCAGGTTGCAGATGAACAAGGCCTCTTTCTAAATCAAAATTTGAAATTTTATTCATCTCCGACAGGCTTAATATGCATGAGTCTTCTTGAATGGGTGACTTGGCTCCGTAGCCCCAGTTATTTCCTGTACTGTGAACATAAAGAGGGGTTTTGTGCTCTCTGCAAACGGCCAATGCGAGCTGAATTTCATCTTCATTTTTTGCCGTATAGACTTTTTTGATTTTAGGGTTAACACCGGTACAGTTTTGATAGGTTTTTGCATTGTTGATCATGATTACCATTATGCCTGACTACAGAATTGCTTCGGATCTAGTTTTAAAAAAGTGTTCGATATACAGACCTTTTCTCGAACATTAAATTAAAACTGTACGACAAGAAAAACTATCCATTAGCATTTTTTTTGTTAGCAATTAGCTGGAGAACTGGTTTTTTAAGAATCTTAAATTAGAAGACCTAGATTCAATTTAAATATTGTTTTCAATCTAGCACCTAGGAACCAACTTCATCGTATTATTCCATTTAGATCAAAAGGCATAGGGAGGCTTTTAGGTGGCAAAAGTCGGCATGATATCTGTATTTATTATAGAAAGATTATTTATACCAGCTTTCATTTGTAATCTCTGAAAAGCGGAGGCAAATTGGTTCAAGCCCAATTTACTTACTTTAGAAGAAGGTGGATTATGAAACTTTTGTTTTTAAGTCTAATGTTTTTAAGCTTTAGCTCTTGGTCTCATGCTAGTTCTGTTGCCAAAGAAATTCAGGAAAATGCCATAGCGTCTGATATTTACAGCGCCTCATTAAGCCAAGAAGAAAAGAACTTTTTAGACCCGAAAATCAAAGACAAAAGATTTGTCTTTCTAGGAGAACCTGATCACTATTTTGAAGAGAAGTTTAGCTATCGTTTAAAGTTCATAGAACACCTTCTATCTCAAGGTTTCACACATATTCTTGATGAAATGGGAGTGTCTGATGGTGAGATGGTGCAAAACTATTTGGAAACAGGGGATGAAGACTACTTAAAAAAGCTAGGTCTTTACGGTTTCAAATACGGCCAAGCTCTTACGGAAAGCGATAGAAATTTTGTGCGGTCCTCTAAACGCTATCTACGAAAATTAAGGTTGTTAAAGCTCAAACATCCAAAGCTAATTTATGGTGGCTTCGATTTAGACATATACCCTGGAACCGCTTATCTTCAGCTCGATGATTTTTTTAAAAAATACAAATTTGCTTTTTTAAATGAATTTGAAAACTCAGTGAATCTTTCTAAATCCTTTTCTGGAGGGGAGAGATTGGAGCGTTTAAGAAAAGCCTATAAGGATTTTTTGAAAGTGAAATATCGACTTTCCCGGTACTTAGAAGAAAAAGAGCTGATACATTTTCAATTGATTCTTAGAAACTTTGTAGCCAGTGTAGAAATCAGGGAAAGGTTTTCGACAAGCAATTACTCCAAAGAAGATTTGGTTTGGAGAGAGGAGCAAATGTTTAAAAATATGCTTGCTCGCTTTCAATTGGACCCGGCTCAGCAAAAATACGTTCTCCTTGGCCACAATGGTCATTTAACAAAAACAGTAGATCAATACCTAGATTTAAATGGCGTTCAACAATGGTATGCCATTGGCACCTGGATCAATGATCATTTTCCGAAGCAAGCATTTGGTGTATGGTCTTTAATTGGACAAGGTGAGCACAGCGGTCATGGTTGTGAAAATAAGGAGACTTGTTATTTTAGTTCTCCAGAAAGTACTCTTGAATATGAGCTTTTAAAAATTGAGACGGAAAGAAGCTTGCTTTTTTCTACACAACTACCAAGTCTTAAAAATTCTAAAGAACTCATAAAGTTCTTTGATAGTGGCAGTGTTATATATCAAGGGCCTTTGTCCTTACAGGCTGATGCCATTTATTTTATTCCTAGAGTGAGTGATGTTGGTCCCTTGTCAGAAAAGAAGAATGATTAGTTTTAAAAGCATTAAAAAAAGGGAGTTAGTTGCCAACTCCCACTTTTTCTTTGTAATCCGGTTTTGCTTTTCCTCGATGGCACATGAAACAAGTAGCCTGGGTTCCTCGACGATCTTTGTAAAAGCCTTCTCGGTTTAACCACTCAACCACTTCGATGTGATTCATGGCCACTTTAAAAGTGTCCATGGAGTTGTCTTTAAAGTTTTTTGTGTTGTGGCAGTAGGTACAAGTCACGCCCATTTGACGGCTGATCTCTAACATCCATTTTCTCATTGCAACATCAGGGTCCACAGACTGTTTTACCATCTGTCTTCTGGTCTTTGCATAAGCATTGACTGCATAAGCAGCAGAGCCTGCTATTAAACAGAGCATGAGTGCAATTTTCATTTGCTTATTTGGATTCAAGTCAATCTCCTAAGTACCTGATATCTATTAATAGTTTCGATACTTTCCGCTTATATTGCAAGGCAGAATTGTTGACTAGATTACTATACGGGGCTACTTCTATTCTTTAAGATAGTCTAGCTAGACTTTGATTGAGCTTTTTGCGTAAAAAAGCAGCGCTATAAAAAAGGAACGGTACCATGGAAATTCGTCGACTGGACGACATGCAAACTCTTGTGTCTTTATCCAAAAGAAGAGGATTTGTTTTTCAAAGTAGTGAAATCTACGGCGGGATCAATGCTTGTTGGGATTTTGGCCCACTAGGTGTTGAAGTAAAATTAAATGTGAAAAAAGCATGGTGGAAAGCCATGACTTCTCGTAAAGACATCGAAGGTTTAGATGCGGCGATCCTAATGCATCCACAAGTGTGGAAAGCAAGTGGTCACGTAGATGGTTTCTCTGATCCATTGGTAGACTGTAAAGACTGTAAAGCTAGACACCGTCAAGACAAGCTTGAGGATCCTACAACTTGTCCTAATTGTGGCGGCAAAAATTTAAGCGATCCACGTAATTTTAATTTAATGTTTAAAACCCATATGGGACCAGTTGAAGACTCAGGAAACGTTGTTTATCTTCGTCCAGAGACGGCCCAAGGTATTTTTGTAAACTTTGAAAACGTAGCGACTAGCATGCGTAAAAAAATTCCTTTTGGGATTGCGCAAATTGGTAAAAGCTTCCGTAACGAAATCACTCCAGGAAATTTTATATTTAGAACTCGTGAGTTCGAACAAATGGAAATGCAATACTTTGTTAAGCCGGGTACGGATGACGAAGCCTTCGAAGAGTGGAAAGAGATTCGTAAAAAGTTTTACTCTAAAATTGGCTTAAATCCTGAAAACCTTCGTTTTACTCCGCATGGCCCTGGTGAATTGGCGCATTACGCGAAAGCAGCTTTTGATATTGAGTACAAATATCCAATTGGTTGGTCTGAGTTAGAGGGAATTCATAATCGTTCTGATTTTGATCTAAGACAGCACCAGGAGTTTTCTGGAAAATCACTAGAGTATTTTGATGAAGCGGCAAAAGAGAAGTATTTGCCTTTCGTGATTGAAACGGCTGTAGGTTGTGACCGTTTGGTATTGGCTTGTATGAGCGATGCTTATCGTGAAGAAATCTCTACTTTAGATAATGGCAAAGAAGATAAAAGAGTTGTAATGGGATTTCACCCAGACATCGCACCAGTAAAAGCTGCGATTTTACCTCTTTCGAAGAAAGAGCCTTTATTGGAGTACGCAGACAAATTATTTGCAGATTTAAATGATTCCTACAATGTACAAATGGATGTGGCTGGTAGTATCGGCAAAAGGTACCGTCGCCAAGATGAAATCGGAACTCCACTTTGTATTACTGTAGACTTTGATACTTTAGAGGATCACAAAGTTACCGTTCGTCATAGAGATACAATGGCTCAAGATCGTGTAGCGGTTGATCAATTAGCAAGCTATGTTTTTGACAAGCTTAGAAATTTCTAAGCAGGGGGATTTATGAATAAGCCCGAAAAGTTTGTATATCTTTTTAGTGAAGACAAAACGGATGGAGACGCAAGCCTTCGTAATGCTCTTGGTGGAAAGGGTGCAAACCTAGCTGAGATGTCTAAGTTGCAAGTTCCGGTTCCTCCTGGCTTTACCATCTCTACGGATATTTGTGCTTTTTATAACAAAGACACAGATTTACCGGATTGGGTAAAAGCAGAAGTAAAAAATGCTTTGGCCGAAGTAGAAAAGCGAGTGAATAAAAAATTTGGAGATGCAGAAAATCCACTTTTAGTTTCTGTACGTTCAGGTGCTCGAGTGAGTATGCCAGGGATGATGGATACCATTTTGAATCTTGGTTTAAATGATACGACCGTGCAAGGTCTAGCTACCAAGTCTGGTAGCGAGCGTTTTGCTTGGGATTCTTATCGTCGATTTATTCAGATGTATTCTGATGTTGTGATGGGGATGAACCATAGTTTATTAGATGTTGCACTAGAAGATTTAAAAGCGGATCGCGGTTTAGAGAACGACTCTGATCTATCTGTTGAAGACTTAAAAGGACTCGTAAAATTATTTAAGAATCAAGTTTTAGATAGTACGGGCAAAAAGTTTCCTGAAACTCCGGAAGAGCAACTTTGGGGAGCTATTTCAGCAGTGTTTGAATCTTGGAATTCGGATCGTGCTATTACCTACAGAAAATTAAATGATATCGACGAGAGCTGGGGGACGGCAGTAAATGTGCAGTCTATGGTTTTTGGAAATATGGGAAATGATTCCGCAACTGGCGTAGCCTTTACTCGTAACCCGAGTACTGGTGAAAAAAAGTTTTACGGTGAATTTTTAATCAACGCCCAAGGGGAAGATGTGGTTGCGGGGATCCGTACTCCACAGCCGATTACTAAAGAAGAGGCTAGTGAAAAAAATATGTTAAGTCTTGAAGAGGCAATGCCTGAGGCTTTTCAAAAACTGGTCGAAATATATGAAAAACTAGAAGCTCACTACAAAGACATGCAAGATATCGAGTTTACCATTGAGCAAAACCGTTTATGGATGTTGCAAACTCGTACCGGTAAGCGTACTGCAAAAGCAGCCTTAAAGATTGCGTGTGATATGATTGATGAAAATTTGATTGATGAGAAAGAAGCGATCTTACGCGTTAGCCCTGAGTCGCTAGACCAACTTTTACATCCAAGTCTTGATCCAAAAGCGGAGCGCACGAAATTAACCAAAGGCTTACCAGCTTCGCCAGGTGCTGTGAATGGTAAAATCGTTTTTACCAGCGATGATGCTGAGGAAGCGGCGAAAAAAGGCGAAGAGGTAATTTTGGTTCGTACCGAAACTAGCCCTGAAGATATCTCGGGCATGATTGCTGCAAAAGGCATTTTAACGACTCGTGGTGGGATGACTTCTCACGCGGCCGTGGTTGCTCGTGGTATGGGTAAGTGTTGTGTGGCCGGTTGTGCAGAAGCAAACGTAGACTATACAAAAGGGACTTTAAGGATTCTAAATCATGAGCTTCATAAGGGTGATGTAATTACTCTAGATGGTTCTACAGGCGAAGTTTTCTTGGGAGAAGTAGCTACGATTGCTCCATCTGTGGATGGATATTTTGAACGCTTTATGAAAATGGCGGATAAATATCGTACTATGGGTGTTCGTTGCAATGCAGACACTCCACATGATTCAGAAATGGCAAAAAGCTTTGGAGCAGAAGGCATTGGTCTTTGTCGTACAGAGCATATGTTTTTTGGTCCTGAAAGAATTAACGTAGTTCGTGAAATGATTTTGGCAGATGGTGAGTTGGAAAGGCGTAAAGCACTTGATTTGCTGTTACCAATGCAAAAATCAGATTTCTATGACTTATTTAAAGTAATGGCAGGCCTACCAGTGACCATTCGTTTGCTGGACCCGCCACTTCATGAGTTTCTTCCGCATACAGAAGATGAAGCGGTGGAAATTGCAGCGGCGATTGGAGTAAGCATAGACAAACTAAATACAAAGGTTAAGGCCTTGCATGAGTTTAACCCTATGCTTGGTCACAGAGGTTGTCGTCTTGCTATCACGTATCCTGAAATTTATGAAATGCAAGCTAGAGCCATTGCTTTGGCCGCTGCGGATTGTGTGAAAGAGGGGCAGACTTTGATTCCTGAAATCATGATCCCGCTAATCGCAACAGATAAAGAGTTAGTGATTTTAAGAGAATTAGTTGAAAAAACAGTTAAAGAAGTTCAAAGCGAAACCAAAACAGATTTTGATTATCGCATTGGAACTATGATTGAGCTTCCTCGCGCTGCCTTGACGGCAGATGAGATCGCCAAAGATGCAGACTTCTTTAGCTTTGGAACAAATGACTTAACACAAACTGGTCTTGGGTTATCCAGAGATGACGCTGGTAAGTTTTTAGGAACTTATGTAAATAGCGGAGTTTTTGAAAAAGACCCGTTTGTAAGTATTGATCAACGTGGAGTTGGTAAGTTGGTGAAGATGGGTACTGATTTAGGAAGATCAGCAAAAAATAATTTAAAAGTTGGAGTTTGTGGCGAGCATGGTGGAGATCCTGCGAGCATCGAATTCTTTCAGTCAGTTGGGTTAGACTACGTGAGTTGTTCACCATATCGAGTGCCAATAGCTCGATTAGCAGCAGCTCAGGCCGCAGTGAAATAAGGGGGCGGAATGCGGATTAAGAAGTTAGAACTGTGTGGATTCAAATCGTTTAAAGACAGAACTGTGATTCATTTTCATGAAGGAATCACGGGTATTGTTGGACCAAACGGCTGTGGTAAATCAAACATCGTGGATGCATTGGTTTGGGCTATGGGTGAGCAAAGTGCAAAGCACCTTCGTGGTTCCAATATGTCAGACGTTATTTTTGGTGGAGCTGAAGGTTATGCTCCGGGTGGAATGGCCGAAGTGTCCATCACCTTAGAAAATGACGGTGGTGCATTTCCAGCGAAATATTTAAACCATTCAGAAATTATGGTTACTAGAAAACTTCACAGAAGTGGAGAGTCTGAATACCTTGTAAACAAGCAACCGGCGAGACTTCGTGATATCACAGAAGTGTTTATGGATACGGGTGCTGGTGCTAAGGGTTTTAGTATTATCGAGCAGGGTGCCATTGGTAAAATCGTTACTGCAAAGCCTCTTGATCGTAGATCATTGATTGAAGAAGCGGCTGGTATTACTAAATTTAAAGCTAGAAAAAAAGAGTCGCAAAGAAAATTGGTTCAGACTGAGCAAAACTTGGTACGTATCAATGATATCGTGACAGAATTAAAACGTCGAATCGATGCGCTTCAACGTCAGGCGAAAAAAGCCGAACGTTACCGTCGAATCAAAGAAGAATTAGAAGACCTTGATTTGTGGTTGAGCTCTAAAAAATTCTTAAAATTAAAAGACGATAGTGATGAGGCAGAAAAAGTTTTTGCCGACGCACAAGACACAGAAGTGGGAAGTCTTTCGGATCTAGAGCAAATTGAAACTGAGCTAGAAACTCTTAAGCTAGAAATGCTTGAAAAAGAAAAAGCTTTGGAAGTGGAACAAATCAAACACGAAGAGTTAAAAGACAATGTTCGTCGTAAAGAGATGGAGCTGCAGTCTTTGAGCTTTGAGGTTGAGCAAGCGAAACGCAAAGGGGAGATGACTGAGAATATCGCCCAAGAGCTGGAAACTCGTCGTGAAGCTTTGGCAGAAAGTGTTGAAGGCCTTAAACTTCAGACCACAGAATTAGAGACTTCTGCTGAAAACATTCGTGCAGAATATGAAACAAAAAAAGAAGCCTTTGATAATATTCATGAAAGCATTGTAGATCTTGAGACAGAATTAAATACAAGTCGCAGATCTTTAAACGAACTGTCTGGTAGGGAGTCTGCGGATGCGGCCAGATTAAGTTCTCTAGAAAGTCAGTTGGATGAATTGAGTACCCGTGAGGAAAGCTCTGGTCAGTCCTTGGCTGAATTACGTGAACAAAAAGATGAGTTCGAAGGGATTTATAAAAAATCCGTGAATGAGCTTGAAAACTCTCGTCAAATGCAATTAGACATCATGAAGGACGTGGACAACTTCCAAGAAAATCGTGATCAAATCTTTGCAAACACAGAAAACAAGCGAAAAGAAGTTGCTGATTTCAAAGAAGAATTGAACCTAGTAACTAGTCGTCTTTATGGTTTAGAAAATCTTCAAGCAAGCTTTGAGGGTTTTGAAGAAGGCGTTAAAAATGTAATGTTATGGCATCGTAAAAGATATGAAGCTACTGCTGATGGTGGCATGCAGGAAGTTCCTGAGATGCTACCAATTTCAGAAGTTGTTAGTGTGCCAGAAGATTACGAAGTTGCTATGGAGGCAGCTCTTGGTGGGCGTTTACAGGTGTTGTTAACGGAAAACCAAGATTTATCTTTAGGAGCTATCGATTACTTAAAAGATAACAATACGGGACGAAGCTCGTTCTTATCTGCAAATGCAGATGACTCTCAGTCATCAGAGCAAAGCACTCCAAGCGGAGAAGGTTTTGTGAACCTATTAACTGATGTAGTGAGTGCTCCTGATAAATACAGCCAATCCGTACAACTGCTATTAAATAAAGTGGCAATTGTTGATAGTGTTCGCACGGCATTGCGTATGCGTCCTGCCTATCCTGGATGGACTTTCGTAACTAAAGACGGTGACACATTGTCTGCTGATGGAGTTTTAACTGGTGGAGCCCAAGACAGTGCTGACTCAGGAATTTTAAAGCGTAAGCGTGAAATCCAAGACCTGTCGCAGAAAAAAGAAGAATGGGCTGGAAAGTTGGCCTTGGCAACGACTGCCTTGGAAAAGCTTGAGAAGCAATTAAAGCAAATCGACACAGAGCTTGAAGAAGCAAAAAAAGCGAAGTACGAACAAGAAATTCGTTTGGCTGAGCTTAAAAAAGATGTAGAGCGTTCTGAAAAGGAATTTCAAAATGCAGAACGTGCTTTTACTCGCCAAGAAGAAGAGTTTAGTCAGTTAAGTGCTAAAAAAGCTAAACTAGAAGAAGACATTGATGCTCTAGCAAGTTCTCTTGAAGAAACTAGAACACAAAAAATGCAAACGGAAGAGCGTGTTACTGAGTTGGATGAAGAACTAGTTTCTACTAAATTGGGAATCGGTGATCTACAAACATCTGTTACTGATCTAAAAGTGGATCTTGCTTCTAAAGACCAAGAGCTAAGTGGTTTACGTCGACAATTAGAGATGCAAGAGCAGTCTTTAAGTGATGTGATGGCTAAAATTAACTCTGTAAGTGCTGATGCTGCCCAAAACACAGAGTTGATGTCGGAAAACCAAATTCAACTTGAGCAAGAAAAAGTAGCTCTTGAACAACAGATTGGTGAAGTGGAACGTTTTGCCGAGAAGTTTTCAGCCATGAAAGATTCTTTTGAACAAGAGTCTGCGGAGTTAAAAGAGAGTGAAGCGGATTTGTTAAAACGTCGTAGAGTTTATACTGATCGCCAACAAAAAATGAATGATGCTCAATTAAAACTAGAGCAAGCAAAAATGAAAGAAACTTACCTAATCGATCAAGTAAAAGAGCGTTATTTGATCAATCTTGCTGAGGTGGCAGAGAACTACCGTGAGCGAGAAGGGGATATGGAGCAAGCAGAAAGAGATGTAACTGAGCTTCGTGAAAAACTGAAGAAAATGGGTGAGGTTAACCTTTCGGCTATTGAAGAATATGACGATACGATTGAGCGTTATGAGTTCTTGTCTAAGCAACAAGAGGACTTATTAGCTGCAAAGAAAGAGTTAAATCGCGTGATCGATCGAATCAACAGAATTTGTTCTAAACGTTTCCGTGATACCTTTGAAGCAGTGAATGAGCGTTTTAAAACGGCATTCCCAGTTTTATTTGGTGGTGGAGAAGCGAAGTTAACCTTGATCGAAGATGAAGAAAAAGATGAAATGGGAATCGACATTATGGCTCGTCCTCCAGGTAAAAAACTACAGTCTGTGAGTTTGTTATCGGGTGGTGAAAAAGCTTTAACTGCGGTTGCACTAATCTTCTCGATTTTCTTGGTGAAGCCAAGTCCATACTGTCTACTGGATGAGGTTGATGCGCCACTAGATGATGCTAACGTGACTCGTTACAATGACCTTGTTCAAGAGATGTCGAAGAGATCTCAGATCATCGTTGTAACGCATAACAAGCACACAATGGGGAAAACAAACAAGATCTATGGTGTGACTATGCAAGAGCGTGGAGTTTCAAAAATGGTTTCAGTAAATTTAGATGAAGCCAGTGAAATTGCCTCTCTTTAATCCTTAAAAAATAAATTAATTTATAAAGCCTCCTTTTGGAGGCTTTTTTTGTTCCTAAATTGTTCGTTAGCAAGACCTGGCTTTTGTTTGCAATTGAAAAAGAATTGATGGAGTTTGTAATCTGTGTAAGGCTATTTCGAGAAGCAGGGGAGTGCCAATGAATATTCTTGCTAAAATTAGTTCTTTACAAAAATCAACGAAGGTATTGTTAATAATTGGAGTGGTATTGGCTATGGCAAATATTGTCATGTTTAATACTGGCCAAATTGATATGTCTAATGTCAGTGTTTCCGAACCTTCTAATCTTTCATTGGAAGACTTGATTGAGCAGGATCGTATTTATCGTGAAAAGATTCGCCAACAAGAAGAAGCTGCAAATGAGGCTAAGAAAGTTTCTAAGTAGTTTTGTTTGAGGGGGTTCTGTCGGAGCTTTTTTGAATTGGCAGTTTTGTTCTGTTGATTCTTTTTTGAGTGGTTCATTTTGTGTTGTTTTTTGCCTGGCGGCTGGGTTTTTGGCCTTGCTTTAATTGAGTTTTTGAACGCTCTTTTAATTCTTTTTTTGAGCTATTCTTTGGGGGCTTTTTTCGCCTGGCGGCTGGCTTTTTTGGCTTTGCCTGATTTGAGTTTGCCGGGTTCTAAATGATCCGCCACTCCCAGAAAAAAAATAATTCTCCATGCTCAAACAGTCCTCCTTCGCCTTTGGCTCGTGCGGAACTGCGCGTGGAGAACTATTTTTTTTGCTGGGAATGGCTCTTTCTTTTTTGAGATACTACCTACCTACCTACCTACCTAACTTGGTAACTAACTAACTTACTTACTTTTTCTTTCATTAGTTAGGATAGATTTCTCTTTTTTTATTTCGACTTTTAATTGTTTGATTAATTTAGTTGGCTTGGTTTTTCTGAGATTGTCTTTGTTAAGATTATATTTACAACTGCATCTTTAATGGGAGAGCGTAAACATTTATGTGTTTGATGAAGGCTAGCTTCTTAAAAAAAATGAGGTGATAGAAATTAAAACTTGCCAAGTGATTTTAAACTTCTAGAATTTCCTCATAACAATTGGGAGGTTATATGAAAGCATTAATGCTTATTGCAGCTCTTGGGCTAATGGCTCCTAATTCTTTCGCCGGGAAAGCAGATGACATTGTTGAAGCTTGTGGTGGAAAAATTAGTAAAAAAGAAGCTTCAAGAAAGATTAAAGACGTTTACATGAGATGTGTTAAAGGTACCAAGGTTCAAATCAAAAGTTGCGAAGTCGACTGTAAGAATGAGACCGAGGGTGCAAAAATTGGTGGATAGGCAACAGAGGGGATAGCTTATGAAAAAATTTAAATTATTAATTACAATGCTAACTCTAGCTCCGATCTTTGCTTTCGCACAGTCAGATCTAGAGTCAAGAATCGATGAATTAGAAGAGAATCAACTTTTGAATATTTTTAGTTTCTCTGGAAACCTAAAGTATATGTATGACTCTCGTCAATTAGAGACAGATGCTGGTGACAAACAAGATGGTAACTGGAACCGTTTGTCTATGGGGTTCAACGTAGTTGCTAAACCATACGAAGACATTACTTTTTATTCTACATTTAGAATGAGTAAATTCTTTAACACTATTTTTGGTAATGAGCCTAACGAAGGTGGATTGACTGAATCTAGAAGTTTTACTGGTTCTCAGTTGTATGTTGAGAAGGCTTATGCAGACGTTAAAATGTCTGATAGCTTGGTTTTCTCGTTTGGTCGTTTACCAACAATCGAAGGTGTTCCTACAAACTACCATGATGGTAAATCAGTAATGGGTACATATCCATTGATGGCGTACTCTGCAACACTAGATGGCTTAGCGTTAACTTATAAGCCTCTTAATAGTCTTGCTCTGCGTATGGTTTACACTCCTTTCCAAGGTGCTCCGACTAACTTCTCCGCCGAAGATGATGCCAATAATGACGGTGACTCTGATGGTAAGAGAGTGGCTTTTGATACTGAGCCAGTAAATGTAGAAGTAATCACGGCAATGCTTGATTATACTACCTCTTTTAGCTGGGCTCGAAGTTTTAACGTGGTACTTCAGTACACAGACATTCCAAAGTATGACCTTTATCACGCTGCTACAGGAACTGCTTCTGGTGGAACGGTTGCTGCGGTACCAAACTCTGGAGTTCATTCTGAAACCACTTTGACAACAATTCACGTTGAGATGTTAGATCTTGCCAATATTGGTTTGAATCTTTCAGTTTCCCACTTGATGACAGAGAACCTAACAGAAGCGACAGGAGCTTTGGCTACTAGTGATTCTAGCGGTACACAAAAAGGTAGCGGAACTCTATTAGCTCTTCAATATGCTGGATTGCAAAATCATATCTTTGGTTTGCATTACCTAAGCTCTACAAAAGAGTACGGAAAGTTTGATTCAATCAATAATACTTTAGGTTCAATTGTTAGAGATAGCGGAATGGAATCTTTCATGTCTACTGTCGGTTCTGCTGCGGATGTTTATTACACACATCGCTTCAAGCCAACTTTCACTGGAACTTTAGGCTATATGATGCAAGACATCGATGCTGTGAACTGGGGACGTTTTGGACTGACGAATCCTAGTGAATCAGATAGCAGTAAGAAAAAAATCAACACTGCTTACATGAGACTAAATTTAGATTTCTAAGAAATCTGCTATTTTGTTTTCTAGTAAGGCCCTGCATCTCCTTGTAGGGCCTTTTTTTATTTCCTTCTTTTATGTTTAATTTCGGAAAGTCCCAGGGTCCATTTTTTATTCGCAACAGAGAAAACGAAAAAAGCTCAATCTTTGCTTAAAAAATATGCTCTCATGATGAAGGAGCCCATGGCTTTTTTCTGTTTCGCTTCAATAAATTGATCTTTTCCGGCAAATGAGCTACCTAATGCCATTGAAGGAGAATGTTATGAGTTTAGATATGGCTGCTTTGATTGCGGTATTGGTCCTGGTTTCCTTGAGTGCTTTGTTTGCTTTTCGTCAAAGAAGAAAAGGGGAGCGCCTTAAGGCTAAGTCACAAGAAGCTTTAGAAAAGAGAAATTTAGATCCTCGTATTGAAGAAATAAAGCAAATTGATGAAAAAGAAACTGAGTCTAAATTAAGCCAAAGCTCATCCTCTGAAGCTCCTGCTGAGATTATTGAAATCCCTGTTCCAGTGGAAACGCCTGAGACTGAAGCTCTTGAGCAAATATCCAAAGAGCGAGCGGTAGAGCCAGAAGAACAAGAGCTGGCTGCAAGTGTTGATCAGGCTCTTGAGAATACCCGAAAAGGTTTTTGGGGACGAATTCAAAACCTATTTGGCTCTGGTGAGCAAGTTGATATGGAGGCCATCGAAGAGGTTTTGTACACCAGTGATCTTGGCCCAAGGACGGTTCAGCATTTGATGGAAAAAATGGAAGAGAGCATCGGAAAGGCTGGCAAAAATGACGAAGAGGCAATTCGTGCAGCTATAAAAGCAGAGATGCTACAAATACTGGAAGAGGTTCAAGGGGAGGATGAGGAGCAGTTAGCTGGTCTAGAGTACGAACTCCTTGATGACAATGAGCAAAGTATTCGTCCAATCGTTTGGATGGTGGTTGGGGTGAATGGTTCCGGAAAAACGACAAGCATTGGTAAGATGGCAAATATCCTGGCAGCCGAAGGAAAAAAAGTAATGTTGGCTGCGGGCGACACTTTTAGGGCAGCAGCGGACGCACAGTTAAAAGTTTGGTCGGAAAGAGCGGGTGTGGAGTTATTCAGTCCTGAGAATGTAAAAGACCCAAGTGCCGTGGCTTTTGATGCTTGTAAAAGTGCTTTGGCCAAAAACTGCGATCATGTAATAGTGGATACAGCAGGTAGGTTGCATACCCAAAACAACTTAATGGAAGAATTGAAAAAAATGAAACGCGTGGTGGACAAAGCCATCCCTGGTGCGCCTCATGAAACGATTTTGGTTCTAGATGCAAACAATGGTCAAAACGCATTGATCCAGGCGAGAGAGTTTCATCAAGCCCTTGATTTAACGGGTGTGATTTTAACGAAAATGGATGGCAGTGCAAAAGGCGGAGTTGTTTTTGGCGTTGCCCATGAGTTGTCCTTGCCAATTAAACGCATTGGGATTGGTGAAAAAATAGAAGACCTTAGGAGTTTTCACGCCAAAGAATTTGTAGACGCGATCATTTAAAAATAAATCTAAAGGACTCTGATGAGTCCTTTTTTTTAGAGCTAATGCCTAAAAAATTTTAAGACCAAAAATTATACATTGCCGCATTTGTTTAATTTCTGTTAGTATTGATCTATGAGCCTGGATACGCATTCGAACGTCATAATTTTATTTTTTGGAATCACATTATTTCTTTATGGAATGAAAGAAGCTTCCAACAATCTACAAAAGTTAATGGCAAACCGTATTCGTGATCTTTTGGCCAAGTTGTCAAACCAAAAATTTGCCAGCTTGTTTTTAGGGACTTTGTTGACGGTGTTTTTACAAAGTGCCGGTGCGGTTACTAGTATGCTTGTCAATTTAGGGGCTGCAGGGGTTTTTACTTTAAAAGATGTAATGCCTATTATCTTAGGTTCTGCCATAGGTAGTACTATCACGGTACAATTGATTTCCTTTAAGTTAGCAAATTTTGGTTTCGGTATTTTCATCACTTGTTTCGTGGCAAATTATCTTTCCAATTCAGAGAAGGTAAAAAGAATTACTGGGGTTGGTCTTGGTTTTGGTTTGCTCTTTGTGGGAATGGAGTTGATGGGAGTTGGTGCAAAAAGCATTGCTCATATCGATATCGTAGTTAAAGTTTTTGAAGCTCTTTCTGAGTCGCCAGCAACTACGGTTATTATTACCACCATCTTTACCGCATTTGTTCAATCGAGCTCAGTGGTACTTGGTTTTTGTATGAGTTTGGTAGCGTCAGGAATTATTGATATGGACAATGCCATATACTGGATTTTCGGAGCAAATTTAGGAACCACGGGTACCGCTTTGTTGGCTAGTATGGGCGGCAATCACATTTCGAGGCAAATCGCTTGGTCTAATGTTTTTTATAAAGTAGGTGCCGTATTAATTTTTGTTTTTATCACTAAGGAAGTTTTGTTATTTGCAGAAGTTTTTTCTAGTGATGGTAGTCGCCATATCGCAAATACGCATACAATTTTTAACATCATCTCGGCCATCGTCTTTTTACCGTTTGTAAATTATGGCGCTAATTGGGTCGAGAGACTGTTTCCTCCTTCCAAAAAAGATCGTCCTTATCAGCCTAAGTTCATTAACCGTGAAGGCTTAGAAAGACCTGCTTTGGCCATCGCCCAAACGCATCGAGAAATTCTCCGAATGGGAGATGTGGTTTTGAGCATGCTAAAAGATGTGATTGATCTTTTTAACAACGACGACCCTGAAATGGTTGTGAGCATTCGTGAGCGAGACAATAAGGTTGATATTTTGCAAAGCGAGATCAAAGCCTTTCTGGTGCGATTGGGTGACGATGAGGGCTTAAACTCACAATTGGTTCACAATATTTCTTTTGTTTGTGATTTAGAGAGTGCCGCTGACGTTATTGAAAAAAACATTTTAGATGCAGCTGTAAAAGCGAATAATTTAAAATTAAATTTTTCTGATGAAGGTTGGGAAGAAATCACTGAACTGCATTCTATGGTTTATGATCTAGGTCTGAAAGTGATGACATGTTTTCAGCTTGAAGATTACGTTTTGGCCAATGAAATCATCAATTTGAAGAGAGAGATTCGTCGCGTGGAGAACGACTTTCGAAGTTCCCATTATGAGCGCTTAAACAAGGGGCTTCGTAAAAGTGAATCAACAAGCTCTATTCATTTAGATCTACTTTCAGATTTACGCCGAGTATCGGGGCTAATGACCAATCAAATCTACGAAATTCTAAGAATGCATGACCAAAAATCTAAATAAAGTAGCTCGTTCAGTAGGCTTCTAAACTGTTTTCTAGTTAATTTCATTGGTCTGATTTTGTGCTGAAACTTTGAGCGTAAAAATCATCTTTTTCTTGAAAATAGAATTTTTTAAGCTGAGCAAAATGGTCCTCAAAGATAAGGAGCCTTTGAGTAGAGAATAGGGAAGTTTGGTCTAGCAGGGATGAAGCTTGAAAATCAGTAGATGATTAAATAAATGGCTCAAAGTAGAACAATTACTGCTTAAAATTGCATGACCCAAGTCCTCTTATTGACCATAGGCCAAATTCACAAATAAATAGTCAGATATTTAGTCTTATCGGTGACTTAGCAATTGCAATCTACCTGAGAATTCAGTAGCATAATAGAGAAATTAACAAGGTGTGCTAGATACCAATGAGTACAGAAGTTTTAAAAGAATCAGAAGAAGCAAATAAAAATTTTAATGTAGAGATCGCAGGCATTTCTCTTAAGCTGCGTACGAATCACCCAAAAGAGGTGGTTGATGAGCTTGTTCGATTCGTTGACGGTAGATGTAGAAGGGCGATGAACGCCAGCAGAAAGACAAATGTAGAAACGGCTGCAGTTTTAGCGGCCCTTAGTATTGCGGAAGATCTGTTTAGTCTCAAACAAGAGACCAAACAGAGCCTTGATCGATTGTCGATAAATACCGGAAAACTCTTATCCCAATTGGAATCTTCAGGCACCAACAAACAATCTTAGTAAGTTGAGGCCTTCCCTATGGGAAATCCATTAAGAAGTGAGATATCTATCTCCGAGCAAAAAAATCATTTACGCGCTGATTTTAAGGCGAAGCTGTCTTTGTTGAGCAAGGACCAAATTGATCGAGGCTCGGAAAAAATCGCTAAAAACCTTGAGAGTCTAATTGAGCAAAACTCTACTTGGCAAAAGCTGGGTGCCTTTTACCCATTGGCTAGCGAACCCAATCTTCTTTCAGTTTACAAGAAGCTATTAAAGAAAAACAAATCTCTATTTTTCCCAAAAACACGAGAAGAAGGGGAAATGGATTTTTATAATGTTTCTGATGATCTTGAATTATCAAGTTTTCAGAAAGCAAAATTGAATATCATGGAGCCTAGATCTGAGCAAAAAGTTCAAGCGTCTAGTCTTCAGTGCTTGATCATTCCAGGTCTGGCTTTTGATGAAAATGCAAATCGTTTGGGGCGAGGAGCTGGTTTTTACGACCGTTACCTTGCAAACACCAAAGGGGCAAAAATTGGTGTGGCCTTCAGCGAGCAGGTTTCAAAAGAGGATTTAGTTTGGGATGAGTTTGATCAAAAATTAGATTTTTTGGTGACAGATGAGAAGGTTTATCACTGGGAAAGGATGTTAAAATGACAGAAGTGATTTGGCTAGGAGCCGGTTCAGTAGCTGGTATATTGGCTGGTGTATTTGGATCTGCTTTTTTCGTAAAAATGAATAACAAAAAACAAGTCAACAACGCTGAAAAAGAAGCTGAGCGCATTGTAAGTCGTGCCAAGAAAGAAGCACACAAAGCGACAAAAGACATTGAAAGAAAAGCAAAACAAGATAGCGATAAAATCCGTTCTAAAGCGGAAGGCGATATTAAAAATCGTCGCAAAGAGCTAGATAAAATGGAGCAGTCTCTTAAGGATAAAGAAAACAACCTAAAAAGAGATATGGACAGCAAGCGCGATAAACTTTCTAACAAAGAAAGAGATATCGCTGATCGTGAAGAAAAAGTAGCGATTGCAAAAAAGCAAGTAGAAGAGCAGGAAGAGAAAAAGAAAGCCTTAGAACTTGAGCTAAGAAAAAAGCTTGAGACAGTTTCTAATTTTTCTGAAGACGAGGCAAAGAGACAGCTTCTAGATCTTGTAAAAGATGAAGCAAAAGTTGAGTCTAGTAAATTGGCGAACCGTATCGAGGAAGAAGCAAAAGCAAATGCAGAGGCTGAGGCAAAACGATTGATCTCAATGGCCATTTCTAGATATAGCGGTGAATATGTTGTAGAGAGAAGTGTTTCAGTAGTTGAGCTTCCTAACGAAGAAATGAAGGGTAAAATCATTGGACGTGAAGGAAGAAACATTCGCGCTTTGGAGACTTCTTGCGGTGTAGATTTGATCATCGATGATACTCCCGAGGCGGTTGTGATTTCTGGTTTCGACCCAGTTCGACGTGAAATTGCTAGAAGAACTTTAGAAAAATTAATTGAAGACGGGCGTATTCACCCCGCAAGAATCGAAGAGATTTTAACCAAAGAAAAACAAGAGCTTTTCAAAAGCATCTTAGCTGACGGAGAACAAGCTTGTTTTGATTTAGGGATTTCAGATGTACACCCAGAGATCATGAAGTTGATTGGTTCCCTTCGTTATCGTACTTCTTACACGCAAAATAACTATCCACACTCAATTGAGGTTGGATTTTTAGCTGGTATGATGGCTGCCGAACTTGGTGCTGATGTTAAATTGGCAAGAAGATCTGCTCTTTTACACGATATTGGAAAGACACTTGATCATAGTATCTCTGGTTCTCATGCCGTTATTGGTGCTGACTTTGCCAAAAAGTATGGAGAGTCTGAGCAGGTGGTTCACGCAATTCGTGCTCACCATGAGGATGAGAAACCAAGAACAATCTACGCTTTCCTAACACAAGCGGCTGATGCTTTGAGTGGTGCAAGACCAGGTGCTCGTCGTCAAATGATGGAAGCCTACATCAATCGTCTTGAAGACCTTGAGAGTATCGCCAATAGCTTTGATGGCGTGATTCGCTCTTATGCCTTACAGGCGGGTAGAGAGATTCGTGTAATCGTTGAGGGAGCTAAGGTAACGGATGATCAGGCAGTGATGCTAAGTCGTGATATCGCTAAAAAGATTGAGCGTGAGTTAACTTATCCTGGGCAAATTAAGGTTTCTGTAATTCGTGAAATCCGTGCCATTGAACACGCTAGATAGTAAAGAAAGAGAGTAATTCATGGCTTTTTTGAGTCCAGAAGAACAGTTAGAACGCATTCGTCATGCAAGTGTAGATCTTGTTTCAGAAGAAGAGCTTCTTAAAAAACTAAAAAAGAGTTTTGAAAAAAATCAACCACTTAGAATTAAACTCGGGATGGATCCAAGCCGTCCCGATCTTCATTTAGGTCACTATGTGGTTTTAAATAAGATGCGAATTTTCCAGGAGCTTGGTCATCATATCATTTTTTTAATCGGTGATTTCACCGCAATGATCGGTGATCCAACAGGGAAGAACGAAACTCGACCTGCTTTAAGTAAAGAAGAGGTTGTTGAAAACTCTAAAACCTACGCAAAACAGGTGTTTAAAATTTTAGATCCTGAAAAAACGGAAATCGCTTACAACTCCACATGGATGGAAAAATTTAATGCCACTGATTTTATTAAATTAGCGGGGCATTACACTGTAGCTCGAATGATTGAGCGTGATGATTTCACTAAGAGATTTTCAAATAACCAACCCATTTCTTTACACGAGTTTTTATACCCATTGGTTCAGGGATATGATTCAGTGGCATTAAAGTCTGATATCGAGCTAGGTGGAAGTGATCAAAGATTTAATCTATTAGTGGGCCGAGATCTGCAAAAGGCTTACGGGCAAGAACCACAATGCATTTTAACGATGCCAATTTTAGAAGGTCTTGATGGCGTTCAAAAAATGTCGAAGTCTTTAGACAACTATATAGGCTTAGAAGACACTCCAAAAGATATGTTTGGAAAGTCGATGCGAGTGTCTGATGAATTAATGATTCGTTACTATGAGCTCTTAACAGACTTTACTCAGGATGATTTAGAGAAACTTAAGAGTGATTTGGCCTCAGGTGCACTTCATCCAAGAAATGCCAAAGTAAATTTAGCCAAATTAATAGTGGCTCGGTTTTACGATCAAAGCACTGCCGATGCAGCAGAAGCTGAATTTAATGAGATTTTTGTAAACAAAGGTCTTCCTGATGAAATTCCTGAAAGTAAGATGGAAGCAAGATCTGAGTCTATACCTCTTCCTAATCTTTTAAGTGAGTTAGGGATGACAGCCTCTAATGGTGAAGCACGACGCTTGATCAAAGGTGGAGGAGTGAAGATTGACGGTGAGAAGGTGGATGATGAAAAGTACTCTATGGAGCTTTCTAGTGGCCTTGATGTCGTGATTCGCGCCGGTAAAAAGAAATTTTTAAGACTCATTGTGGAGTAATAAATGAAAATCAAATTTGTTCCACAAAATATAGAAGTGGAAGTAGATAGTAATAAATCGGTTTTGGAAATTGCCAAAGAGGCAGGAGTACAAATTAAGTCGGTTTGTGGAGGCACCCCAAGTTGTGCGGAATGCAAGGTGCAAATCGCCCAAGGGGAGTACAATGTTTTACCGCCATCAGATCGAGAAATTAGCCTTATTGGTACAGCTCATTTTGTAGACCACTCTCGTTTAAGTTGTCAGTTAAAATGTTTTGGTGACGTTACCATTGACCTTAACGAGCAAGTTGAAAAACAGGCCTCGGGAGCTTATGCAAAGAAACCACGAGGAAAGGCGCAAAAAGCAGAAGGCGAAGAAAGCCATGCGGTGGAAGGTTCGATCCTATTGGGCGGATCAGATTTAGATATGTTTGGTGCTTCGACTCAGGTTGGAATTGATAGAACCAATGAGCGAAGAGCCGTTGAAGTTTTTGATGAAGATGAAACGAAGAGAGCCTTAGAGCAAATTCGTCGTAAGCGAGAGCGTGAAAAACAAAATCGCAAAGAAGATGATGGCGATGATGAATACATCAAAAAATTAAGAAGCCGTAATAAAAAATTTCAAACCTATGGCGAAGCGGACGATGAAGAAGATGTGTCGTCTAAGTCCGGGCAGTCAAAAAAACTGGCGGAAAAAACCAAAGAAACTCCAAGTCTGGCAATCAAAAACCAAGAAGAGACAATCGGTCAAAAAATTCTCAACAGGGGCAAAAAGCTAAGGCTAAGTCTGGAGATTCATCGGCGAAAAATAAAGGCCCAAGAAAACCTAGGCCTAAAAATAATAGAAATAAAAACAACTCGAATAAAAGTAAAAACACTCAAAGTTAAAAAGGGAAGACATCCAACAGTATATGGCAAAGCTCTTCAGGTTTTTCCATATGCACGTGATGTCCTCCTGTCATTGAGTGAATTTTCAAATTTTTAACTAGCTTCGATCTTTCTGATAAAACATTTTGTAAAATAGAAATTCCAGTGTCTGCAACCACTAAATGGTAGGGGCATTCAATGGCAGCTAAGAAGCTCTGTACCTGCTTTTCTGTCATTCTAAGAGGGCTAGAAAGTTGTAGTTTTCGATCAAAAGTCCATTGGTAGCCTTGCTTGTTTTCTAAAACCCCTCGATCAACAATCAGAGCAGCATCTTCACGACTTACGCCACCATCACGAATTCTCGCCGCTATACAAGAGTCAATGCTTGGATGTTTTTTTCTTTCTTTCTGTTTTTGGCTTAGGTAAAGTTTGGTGTATTTTCTTAAAGACTCAGGAGCCATTTTTTCTGGAGCAGAAATTGGTCCTAAGGCTTCAATGGAGAATAAGAAGTTTACATTCTCAGGAAAGCTTGCGGCGTATAGCCCAGCTAAAACACCACCTAATGAGTGGCAACAGAAATTGATTTGGTCTAAGTTTAATTTTCTACGAAAGTCTTCAATCCAAGTGATGCTATCGAGTAAGTGGTAATGAGAGCTTTTTCCCAAGTGCTCGCTATGACCATGCCCAGGAAGTTCTAGTAAAAAGATATGAAAATGCTCTTGTAAAAAAGGCATCATTTTAAAGAAACTAGCGGCATTGTCTAGCCAACCATGAATGCAAAGAAGCTTCGGCTTTTTCTCGGTACCAGTCTCAAAATAAGCCAATTTAAGATCATTTATGATTATGTTTTTTTCTTTCATGAGGCATTTTAAATCAGAGAGTCCAGGAATCAAGGAATCAGTGTTTTTTGCGATTAAGATTCGATAAAATACTGGGGTAAAATGAAAAAATGTCGATAGAAGGGTGTATTTTTACGAAAGAGGTTCTTTCTTGTCGAAAATTAAACTAGATGCAATGTTTAATAAGGATTTGTTTGAGTGGTCTCAAAGCATTTCAAAAATTGGCACCTGGTTTTTAGATATTGCCGAAAATAAAGTTTATTGGTCAGAAGAGACTTATCGCATCCACGAGCTTTCCTCAGATATTGAAGTTGATGTAGATGAAGCTCTCACATTTTATCATATAGATGACCGAGATATGATTAATCAAGCGGTTGCTGATGGGATGGAAAATGCAAAGCCTTGGGATGTAATTGCGAGAATCATAACGGCAGAGCATAACATCAAAAGCGTAAGAGCAGCAGGTAGACCTGTTTATGATGAAAACCGTAAATTAATTCGGCTTGAAGGAATTTTTCAAGAATTAGATGTTTCTAAAAGTGTTGCAGAAGATGCCAATTTTGTTGCAAAACAGAGTCACTTTATTGAGAAACTAACCAACGACGTTATTATAATTGCTAAGACCGATTCCAAAGGTAAAATTACTTTCGTAAATGATAAATTTTGTGAGATTTCAAAGTATTCAAGGGCGGAATTGATCGGCCAAGACCACAGAATTTTGAACTCTGGATATCATGGTAAAGAGTTTTTCACTAATATGTGGAAGACCATTCGTTCCAAAAAAACTTGGCGAAACCAAATCAAAAATATCGCAAAAGACGGAAGCTACTATTGGGTAGATACTACCATTCGTCCCGTATTAGGTGACGAGGGTGAAATTTTAGAGTTCGTTAGTTTCCGTTTGGAAATCACAAAGCAAAAGGAACTAGAAAGTTCAGAAATTAAAATGGCAAAGCTTGCTGCGGTTGGAGAGACCACAGCGCAGATTATTCATGATGTAATGAATCCACTAGCGATCATTCAAGGAAACGCCGAAAAAATTGAAAAACACATTGAGCGCGATGAAATCGATAGAGAGGCAATTTTAAAAGGAAGTAACCGCATCCAAAACTCGGTAGACCGAGTGAAAGAATTGTTTGGAGGCCTAAGAAAAGGTCTTCTAAAAGATAACTCCTTGGTGGAAATTTCTTTTAATAAATTAATCTTAGACATTTATGCGGACCTGGAAGAAATCGCCGAGGCTGCAAATGTCGAACTAAGATCTGATGAACTGGGTGATTTTAAGCTGGTGGGAGATCATCAAAAATTACGCCAAGCATTTACGAACTTAGTAAAAAATGGAATCGATGCTGGTCGCGATAGACCAAATGCATGGGTTGATGTGAGATTGTTAAGTATTGGAGCTTTCAAAGTTGTTCAAGTAACAGATTCGGGAAATGGCATTCCGGAAGCTTATCATGAGAAAATTTTTGAATCTCTTTTTACCACTAAAAAAGAAAAGGGTGGAACTGGTTTAGGACTTGGATTAGTAAAAAAAATAATCAAGGCTCACAATGGAATCATCCGTGTAAACCCTGATTGTCCCAATACCCAAATGGAAGTCATGTTTACCACTTAGTAACGCAGTAAACTTGCACCCCAAGTAAAACCACTACCAAAAGCAACGAAAGCTACCAAATCACCACGTTTGATTTTTCCTTCGCGTACAGCCTCATCCAAGGTCAATGGAATGGTACAAGCTGTGGTGTTACCGTATCGGTCTAATGTGTTGTGGGTTTTTTCTGGTGGAATTCCAAGATGTTCCAACACCATATTGTTAATTCTTAGGTTCGCTTGGTGAGCAATTACAAAATCTATGTCTGACAATTGCACAGAATTCTTCTCACACAATGCTTTCATGGCTTGTGGCATTCTTGTAACCGCATTTTTAAACACAAATTTTCCATCCATATATGGCCAGATATCTGATTCGTCTAAAATGCCTTCGTGAATTCTCCCTCTTAAATCATTAGGAGTGGGTTTTTTTAGGATTAATTTGTCTGCGTGTTTCCCTTGGGAGTATAATTTATGATCGATCAACTGGCTTTCTGAGCTCTCGTCGACCGCTTCAATGATACAGGCGGCAGCAGCATCGCCAAACAACACGCTAATGTCTCTACCATTGGTTGTTTTATCCATTGAGGTGGAGTGAATTTCAGAAGCGCAAACTAAAACTCGTTTGTACATTCCAGATCGAACCCAAGCATCGGCAACACTTAAAGAATATAAAAATCCTGTGCATTGGTTTCTCGTATCTAGGGCAGGTACATGTTCTTTGAAGCCTAAGGAGTCTTGCAATAAAACTCCTGTGCCTGGAAAAATATAATCCGTCATTAGAGATGTGAAAATGACCATATCAATATCGTCTACGTCGATTCCAGCTTTTTCAATGGCTTCTTTACTCGCGTGCGTAGCCATAGATAAAGTGGTTTCACCTTCGCTAACCCAGTGGCGTTTTTCAATGCCACTTCTTTGTTGAATCCACTCATCAGAGGTGTCCATCATGGATTCTAGGTCTTTATTTGTAACAACTTTTTTTGGGGTGTAAATCCCAGTACTTAGAATACGACTTCGCATTTCAACTCCTTAAAAAAGCACAATATACAATGCGGGCTGATAAGACACGAGAATACTAGCTGCGTTAGCATTGTTTAAGGAAAAGCATTGGTTTTGAATGGGAATTATATTTTTTTTAGCAAAGAAAATTAAAGAGAAAGGTAAGTGCTTAGACTAAAAGCAAAAAAGCCTCTAAGAAGAGGCTTTATAAGATGAATTTAAACGGCAAAAGAACTACCACAGCCGCAGGTTTTTTTAGCATTTGGATTTGTGAAACTAAAGCCAGTGCCATTTAATCCACCGGAATAATCTAAAGTCATCCCTATGATGTATAGGTATGACTTAGGGTCGATGGAAATTTTAAATCCTTCTTGTTCAAAAACCTTGTCAGTTTCTTTATGTTCGTTTTGAAACTCTAATTTATAACTAAGGCCAGAGCACCCACCTTGGCGAACCTGGATGCGTAAAAATGCATCCTCACCACGTTGCTCAGCTTGTAGAATATTTTTAATTTGATTTTTAGCTGCTTCGCTTACTTGAATCATAAAATTCTCCTAAGTCTAATTCTAGCAAAAGCCGGTAAAATTGTCTATCTCAAGGCGATTTCCCGGTGAAAAAATTGGGATTTTGTAAACTATTAGAATTACTTTGTTTTATTTTTTTAATGAATAAAGAGCCTTCATTTGCTTTACGAATAGCTTGGTTTAAAAGGCTCTCCGCTAAAGTAGAGCCCCTTTTAATGCTAGTTTAAAATAAGCCATAAAGTTCTCGATGTCCTCGTCATTAGTAAACCTTCCTGTGCTTAAGCGGATGGTAGAATTCGCGAGGCTTTTATCAAGACCAATCGCAGTCAAAACATGAGAAGGGCTGGCACTGGCGGTAGAGCAGGCGCTACCGGTAGAAAAAGCTACTAATCTCATTCCTGACTTCAGTTTGGCTCCATCAATGTTTTTAAAACTGAGGCTAAGGTTGTTGGGTAATTTGTTGTTTAAATCTTTGGGACCGTTAATGATAAACTCTACCTTCATTAGTTTACAGACATCAGTAATTTGCTCTAAAAGTTTTGCTCGCAAATCGGAAATGTTTTTGGACTCAATAGCCAAGTTATGGCTTGCCATTGCAATGGCTTCACCAAGTCCTACAATTCCAGGAACATTCAAAGTTCCTGATCTTCTCCCTGCCTCATGACCACCTCCCACTAGGTAAGGCTTCAGTTGCATTTTAGGTTTTTTATCTCTGATAAAAAGAACTCCAGTTCCCTTTGGCCCATAAAATTTATGAGCTGTTAAAGAGACTAAATCGGCTGGTATTTCTTCGAGGGAAAACTCTACTTTGCCAATGGCTTGCACGGCATCGGTATGAAAAAAGACATGATTCTCTTGGCAGACTTCAGCAATTTCTTTAATAGGATTGATACTTCCAATTTCGTTGTTGGAGTGAATTACACTCACAAAAAGTGTATTTTTTTTGATGGCTGCGCGAACTTGTTCAGTGCTAACTCTACCTTCGGAGTCGGCTTCTAAAACTGTGAGTTCGGCTCCGCGTTCTACTAGTCTTTCACAAATGGCTAATATTGATTTGTGTTCGGTGTTTGTTGTTATTAGGTGCTGCGCCTGATCTCCGTATTGATCAAAAAGACCTACAAGTGCAAGGTGACTTGCTTCGGTGGCCCCACCGGTAAAGACAATTTCCTCAGGCTTTGCAGAAATGCATTTTGCCACTTGCTGCCGGGCTTTTTCCACAGCCTCAGTTGCGCCCCAACCCCAAGGGTGTTGGCTTGCGGCGTTTCCAAATTGTTCAGTAAAGTAGGGGAGCATGGCTTCCATAACTTTAGGGTCTACTGGAGTGGTGGCGTGGTAGTCAAAATATACAGATTTTTTCATAGCGCCATTATACTTAGAGCTTTGCAAAGATGACAGTGTAATATTGACAAATTTTATGACCATTTGGGCCTTAGTTAATATTTTGAATTAGGGCAGATACAAAGTTTTTAAAAGCGTGGAGTAGGAGAGTGAATATGGAAAGCTTGCTCAAGAAGTCCCTGCATAGTAATAAACTCCTACATATCTTAAGAGGAGAAAGAAATGCTTGTTATGCTAGGTATACCCAATTGTGACACCGTTAGAAAAGCGAGACAGAAGCTAGATAAGTTGGGAATCGAATTTAAATTTCGTGACTTGCGAAAAGAAGAGTTGAGTGAAAAAGAGTGGAAGGCTCTAATTCGTCAAGATAAGGAGGGTAAATTAATTAACACGAAAAGCCCTAATTTTCGCAAAAGTTCTTACACAAAAGAAGATATGGAAAGCGATAAAAACAAATTAGACTTACTTCTTGAAAAACCTACTTTGATGAAACGCCCAAATCTTTTGCTTAATGATGAGATTTACTGTATTGGATATGACGAAGAAAAATATGAAAAATTAGCAAAATAAATTTCAAAAGATATGGAGTTTGAAAAATGTCTGAAGAAAAAAAATATGGAACGATAGCTATTGAAGAAAATGAACTGATTCGTTTTGAAAACCGCACCAAGCATCGCGATTATAATATTGAGTTTACTTGTCCTGAGTTTACTTGTTTATGTCCACGTTCTGGTTTTCCAGATTTCGCAACCATCTACATCGATTACATTCCAGATCAGTATTGTGTAGAGTTAAAGAGTTTAAAGCTTTATGTTAACTCCTTTAGAAACGTAGGGGTTTACCATGAGGATGTTGCCAATAAAATTTTGGATGATCTTGTAGACTTATTGGACCCTAAAGAAATGCATATCACTGCTGACTTTACGGTTCGAGGAAATATTCACACAGTAGTTAATGCCTCTCATTACAAAGAAGATCTTTTAGAAGAGTTTGTAGAAGCATAATCTAGGCGGCTTTTTGAGAGTTTTGTTTTTCTTGAAAAGCCTCAATTAGGGAAGTGGCTACATTGTCAATTTTGATTGGCTTTGCTATGTAGCCTCTCATTCCAGCGTCTTCACAGGCTTGCCTGTCTTCAGCCATTGCGTTTGCCGTCATGGCAATTATAAAAGGCTTGTTTTTAATTTCGTCATTGTCAATGATTTCGATGGAAGCTTCAACACCACTCATGATTGGCATCTGCATATCCATTAAGATAACATCAAATTCTTCGTCTTTTATTAACTCAACAATTTCGTGACCGTTATCACGAAGACTAAAATCATGATAGCCTAATTTCTTTAAAAACTTTTCGATCACCATTTGATTGATCATATTGTCTTCAGCGATGGCTATTTTTAGTGGATGCTTTTGCGCAAAGCTTTCATCCAATTGATATTCCACTTCATTCATTTTTGTAGAACTGATGTTTTGAACTTTTTCAGTCTGAATACTAAAGTAGAAAGTGGAACCTTCACCAAAAGTGCTTTCCACCCAGATGTCACCACCTAGCAGTTTGGAGATGCTTTTACTAATGGCAAGTCCTAAACCCGTACCGCCAAATTTACGAGTGATACTGCCATCTACCTGGGAAAAATCCTGGAATAGTTTGTGTTGTAGATTTTCGTCGATTCCAATACCGGTGTCTTTAACCGCAAAGATGATTTCACAATTGCTATCATCTAAATCTTTCATGGAAACATTTAAAGTGACTTTGCCCTTGTCAGTGAACTTTACTGCGTTTCCAAGTAAGTTCACTAAAACTTGTCGAACTCGGCTAGGATCACTAGCTATTTCTTTTGGAAGTCCTTCTTCCACTTCATAATTGATCTCTATGTTTTTCTGCAAGGCAGAAACTTTAAATAGGTCTATGCAATCGGAAACATTTCTTTGTAGATCAAAAGGCACAACTTCCATTGTCATTTTTCCAGCTTCGATTTTAGAAAAATCTAGGATGTCATTGATAATGCTAAGTAGGGAGTTGGCAGAGAGACTTATAGATTGTAGTAGTTCTTTCTGCTCATCATTGAGTTCGGTTTCTGATAAGATGCTTGATAAACCAAGAATCCCATTCATAGGCGTTCTAATTTCATGTGACATGGTTGCTAGAAATCTTGATTTTACTTGAGAAAGCTCCAGAGCTTTATCTCTGGCGCGAATCAGTTTCTTTTCGGCAGAAGTCTGTTTGGAAATGTCCCAACAGTAAATGTTTATGGTCCCAAGTTTCTCATTGTTCACAATGAAAACTTTAAAGTCTTTTCCAGCAATTTTTTTATCATATTCCCACTTTGGATGTTCACTAACAACTTTAAGATATGATTGGTAAAACTCTTCAGGTACTTTCTTTCCAACTTTTAGTCCCAAGGACTTAGTGATGTCGCTGGCAGCTCGGTTGAAAAATATCACTTCTCGGTCAGAGTTTAAGCGAATCACTGGATTCGGGTTTTCCCTAGAGATATTGGCAAGTTCCTTAATTTTAGCGCGAGTATCGCGCTGTTGACCTTGGTAGACTTGTAGGTCACTTAGCATTTGGTTAAAGTTTTGGAAAATCTCACCAATTTCGTCTTGGCGCTCGAAGTGGATTCGCTTGCTAAAATTTCCATCACGAATTTCTTCTGCCGCTTCACGAACTTTCGTTACTGCAAGAGTAATTTGTTGGCTTACCCATCGAGCAAAGGCATAGAAGCTTACAAGACTAAAAAGAACGGAACCTAAAATCGGTGGTATAGATTCAGCTAGGTAGTTTTTTAGTAAAAAGAAAACGGCAGTATTTAAAAATACCAATGCAAACAAAAGTACATAGACTTTGCTTGTCATCTTCATTTTTTGCCAAGTAATTTCACTAAAGTTCATCATCTTATATATCGGCAAAAAACTTATAATTATTCGATGAATTAGTGAATACTAGACTTTTTAAAGTAAGTCTTTTCAGGGATGTTTTTATAAATGTGCAGACTCGCCTGCAGGCAAGCCAAGGCGCCAAGGCCCAAGACCAGGTATTGCTTGAATTCACCCAAATTTAGCAATGGCAGACTCAACATAAGTCCGGCAAACAAAGCAATGACTGAGAAGTACAAGTTCTCCGAGGTCATACTAGGTATACACAAAATTAACACTAAGCAAAGTATAGGATAAAGGCTTTCAGGGCTAAAACTGAAACTGAAAAGACAAAGATAGAAGCTTAAATTTGCAAACTTTTGGCGAAAGCTAAGACTTTTTTGATCGGATAGAAAGTAATAGCTAAATGCGCAGAGTAAAAAGGAGCCAGCTACATTGTTTACACAATAAAGAGCTTTAATCTCATTGAGGAGAAAGTCTTTTGTTAGAAAAAAGAAGATGCAAGGCACGAGTAAAAAACTAAAAAGAGACAAAAGCATTTGTGATAGATTCGCCTGTAAAAGTCCTTGCGGTAAGAAAATCCATCCCAGTGGATGTAGGACTGAAAGTAAGCCTGCCAACAAACTGCGGTAAAGGTAGTGGCCGATTCCTAGGCTTAAAGAAAGAAAGGGAAGTAGCAATACTACACCGCTTTGAGGGCGCCATACTAAGTATACAAAAGGCATACTCATTAGTATTAAGGTACTTGTTTTGTTTGGATAACGGTCTTTGCAGTCCAGGTAGAGGTCGGTGATAAAGAAAAAACTTAATATTAAGCTGATGACAGCGATAAGGTAATAGTTTTGCTTATCTAAAAAGTCGGCAAAGTATAAAATGTTGCGATACACAGAGCTTAATTCATACCTTGAATCACTGAAAACTTCGGGATAAAAAAGCCAGTTTTGCACAAAAAAGCTAAAGACTCCATCGGAATGAATTAAACTTTGCATTGAAAACACAAGCCCTAAAAAGCTACCAAAAAATAGGTGGTAGGGAGAAAAAATATTTTTATTTAAAAAGAGGTATGTCCATAGCAAAGCTTGGATGCTAAATACAATGAGGTCAGCGTACGGAAATATTTCGCCAGCATAACGATCTGCAACCTGAAAATAATAAAAGCTAAATCCTAGAAGATAGGGCAAAAATGGCATAATTCGTCATCGACGAAAAGGAGTGAAAGCTTTACGAAAGTTTGTGAATTAGAAAAGTCTTTAAAATTCTTTTTTGACTTGGTTTTTCGTAGTCAAAACCAGGGTTTACTTTGATAAGCTTGTAGTTTGCTTTAAGTATTTCTTTTATTCTAGTTAAAAAATCACTTTCTTCCCATGCCTCATAATTGGAAGAAAATAGCAGATGGCCATTGGCTTTGGTTCTTTGCCAACAGGAAAACAATAAGGCTTCAAAATCATTCTCGATTCGAAACAACGACTTTTTGTTCCTAGCAAAGCTCGGTGGATCGCAAATGACTAAATCGAAAAGCTCATCTTTTTTTTCTGAAGATCTAAGAAAGGCATCCGTTTCCATAGCAAAAAATAGATGTTTTTCTTTGTCATAGATTTCATTGAGTTTAAAATGTTCTTTTCCCCATTCCAGACTTGGTTTGGAGGTATCTACGGAAATAACTTTGTTCGCTCCTCCAGCAGCAGCCATTAAACTAAAAGCGCAGGTGTAGGAGAATAGGTTTAATACTTTTTTGTCTCTAGAGTTTTCGAAAACCCATTTTCGATTCTCTCTTTGATCTAAAAATATCCCAACGCTTTGACCCTGTGAAGATCTTAGCTGAATTTTTACTTTTTGTTCGTGCATTTCCCATTCTTCTTCAATGTCTGAGGAACTTCTGATTTTTACTTCTGGGTTTTTGCCACGATTCAACATATGACGAATCAAATAGTGTTTCCAATTTTCTTGTTCTTTAAATTTTTCAAAAAAATCTACACAATGTTCCTCAGCAATGCTGTTATCAAATATATTAAACCATAGATTTCCCGCATAGTTGTCTACGGAGAGATCTCGGTTTTCTTTGTGATAAATTCTAAAAGAGTCACTGTTATGCTCTTGAATTCCAAATAGAAGTTTTCGAACTTCTAACTGAGAATATAGATCCACTATTTCCTCTGCTTCATTGGCAAGGCATAGCTCAAAGCTCTTTGGAAGAGGACTTTTCCAAGCATGCTCTTCCATTTGCATTTCTGCACAGTGAAGAAACATTCTTGGCGCAGTGTCTTCTGAATAGATAGGATCTCCTAAAATAGGGATCCCAGCCTCTTTAGCGTGAAGTCGAATTTGGTGTGTTTTACCTGTTTTCGGTTCCGCTTGCCAAAGACTAATCTCGCCAGCGGATCGGAGTTTTTTAAAATTTGTTTCCGAGTTTGCTTCTAGGTTTTGGTGGCTGACCCATTGGGATGCTTTTTTTTCGATATGACTTTCAATTTTAAACTGGTTCTTAGAGGCTTCATGTCTGCTCAAAAAATAATAAGTCTTTAAGACTTTTCTGTTTTCAAAAAAGTCTCCTAAAAGAGATGCCTGTTCTTTAGTTTTGGCAAATAAAAGTAAGCCAGAAGTTTCTCGATCCAATCGATGGACTGGCCAAAGTTTCTCTTTGTTTTTAGCTGCAAGTAGCTCTAAAACACCATCTGTGGATGAGTTTACAGCATGGGTATTGAAGCCAATGGGCTTGTGACAAATTACTATTTCTTCTAAGTTCATAGAGATTTGCTACCAGGTAGAATTCCTTTACTGGCTTGGCAATCGGAACATACACCGTAAAGTTCCAACACATGATCTGTTAAAATAAATCCAAGACTCTTGGCAATTTCAGCTTGGAGTTTTTCAATTTCAAGATTTTCAAATTCGCAAATCTTGCCACATTCTGAACAAGTGATATGGTCGTGATGACTTTTCTTTTTGGTCCACTCATAGCGAGCGGGGAGTCCACCCATTCGAACTTCGGTAACCAATTTGTTTTCAGCCAAAGTTCTTAAGAAACGATATACGGTGGCAAAGCCTAGGCTGTTGTCAATTTGACTGACATTTTCAAAAAGCTCTTGAGCAGTTACGTGATCTCTACCGTTAATCAATGACCTTAAAATGGTAAGGCGTTGGCTTGTGACTTTTAAACTAATATCACGAATGATATTTTTTAGTTCAATTTCACTTTGCTCTACATCGTATACTTTTGGTTTTTGAAATACTTCATTATTTGCCATGCAAAAGAATATGCGCCTAAAATTCGCTTTTGGCAAGCTAATTAATAATCATTTTCATTTTCAACTAATGCTTTTCGCTGGCCAAATGCCTTCATATTATGTATTTTCCTCTAAGTATTTTAAATTCTGGAGTTTTTTTGAGTCGACCTGCTATAGAAAAAAGCTTTTTTTTGGTGTTTGTCCTAATTAGTGTATTGATAAATGTAAGTCCAGACTTAGATTTATACCTAGGTGCTTTGTTTTATCATCCAGAAAGTCCTATTCACCCTTGGTTTGAAAAGGATTTTGCTTTATGGAAGTTCTTTTATCATGCAGCGCCAGTGATCACGGCTTTTTTACTCTTACCAGCCATTTCAATTTACATTCTTAGCTTTGTAACTGAGGCATTTTCTAAGTTTAGAAAAGAGTCTCTTTATGTGTTTTTAGGCTTTTTGTTAGGACCTGGAATATTGATCAACAGTATTTTCAAGCCCTATTGGGGGAGGCCTCGTCCTAGAGAAGTACTTGATTTTGGTGGCTTCGAAAAAATGCAAAGTTTTTGGGAGCTGGGTATTCCTGGAAACGGTTATTCCTTTCCCTGTGGACATTCCAGTGTAGGTTTTGCTCTTATTCTGGGGTATTTTCTTTTTAAGAAAAATAGACCCAAGATCGCTTTGGGGTTTTTCGCTGCTAGTATGTTTTTTGGCTTCTTAATGGGAATTGGAAGAATGGCGGATGGAGCCCACTTCTTTTCTGACGTCTTGTGGTCGGCAATCATGGTTTTCCTTCCGGCCTATTATCTACACCAATTGTTATTAAAGAAAAAATCAAAAGAATCTTTTAAGAAAAACATTCGTCTCGCAGTGATTCAGGCTGCCTTACTTTTGTTTGTGTTGTTGGGTGCGGTATTATTGGCTACACCTTATAAGCAAAGAGAAGACTTTCAATTTAGAGAAGAGAGCCTTTCTCTGGTAGTTCCGAAAGGCAATTTTATATTTAAAGAATCTCCAGATTTAGGCGATTTAAGTGTGCAAATTTCTATGAAAGCGAGAGGTTTTGGTTTTCCTGGAAGTGTTGTAAAATTAAATGATCTAGGGCAAGAAAAAGAATTTTTTGTCGAAGGTTGGTTCACTGATTTTGAAGTGGTTTATGAAGTTAGCTACAGTTCAAAATTGAGTTCTTTTAATCTGAATATTTTAGGAAACGGAAAAGTGAAAGACCAAGAAAATCTTCCAGAATATATCCAAATTTCTAAGGGTGAATAAATTTACCACAATTTTGCGGAGCATTTCAATGAAAAGGACTTTGTGTTTTTCGAGGATTTCGGTTAATTTGCCAGCTTATTAGTTTAAAAGTGAAGAAGCCCATTGAACCAAAAGTCAGAATCTAAAAAAGTTGCTGTGATTGGTGCAGGTCCATCAGGGACCTGTGTGGCCAAGTTATTACGTGACCAGGGTTTGCAAGTAAGTGTTTTTGAAAGAAGTAAATTTCCAAGGTTCTCCATCGGCGAAAGCCTACTACCACAATGCTGTTCAGATTTAAAAGAAGCAGGTCTTTTAGACCAGCTAGATCTCGATGAATTTCAGTTTAAAAATGGTGCCAGCTTTTTACGAAATAGTGAAAGAATTGATTTTGATTTTTCCGAAAAATATTCCTCAGGAATGGATCACGCTTACCAGGTAAAGCGGGCTAAGTTTGATAAAGCTTTGGCAGATTTGGTGGAAGAGTCGGGCGTGGAGATTCGTTATGAACAACAAATCAATGATGTGAAAATTGAAAACTCCATCGTCGAATTGACTTGTGTTTCACTGCCAGATGGAAAGTCTTATTCAGAAAAATTTGACTATTTGGTTGATGCGAGTGGTTTTGCCAGAGTCTTACCGCGCTTATTTTCTTTAGAGCATCCGTCTGATCAAGAACCAAGGTTTTCAGTTTTCACCCATTTGATCGATAACAATAAAACGAAAATGGATCGCAATAAGATTCAGGTAGTCATTAACGAAAAGCGTAAAGACATTTGGTATTGGCTAATTCCTTTTCAAGACGGCAGCATCAGTGTAGGTGTGGTAGGTCCTCTTAAAGATTATGATGAAAACTATTCTGAGAAAGAAAACTTTTATCGGTTCTTAGAGGATTCGCAAGATGTGAAAACTGCCATTCAGTTTAAAGATTGGGAGAACACCGGCTTTAAGAAAATTCTTGCTTATTCGAGTAATGTTAAAAAGCTTTACGGTGAGAACTACGTTCTTTTAGGAAACGCAGGTGAGTTTATAGATCCGGTATTTTCAAGTGGTGTGACCATAGCTTGTCGATCAGCAAGTATCGCTGCTCCTTTGATTGCTAGGCAGTTGAGGGGAAAAAAAGTGGATTGGGAGAAAGAGTTCTCCGTCGAGTTACGCCGCGGAATTGATGTATTCAAAGAGTTTGTGAGTCATTGGTATACAGGTGTTTTGGCTGATATTTTTTATGCCAACTCTTCGAATCCGGATATTAAGAAAATGATTTGCAGTATTCTTGCTGGATATGCTTGGGATATAGATAATCCTTTGACTAAAAACACTCGTCGAAGACTGAGGGCTTTGGCTGATTGGGTTAAAATTGATAAGCAAGAGCCTCTAAGCGAAAGTCATACCTAAGATTGACCTGAGGAAAAGGCTTTAATAGGATCTATTTACACAAATTAGGAGGGTGTATGAAAAAAATGAATCTAATTATTTTATCGGCTTTGTCTTTGTTGATTTTTACGGCCTGCACATCGATGCCTGTTCGCAATGTAAATGATGTTAAAATTCGACAGTCATTAACTAAAAAACAAGTTGCAGAAGCAATTATAGATGCTGCCACTAGAAGAAAGTGGAATGTAATAAAAGAAGAGGCGAATGTGATTCAGCTTAGCATTAGTCCGCGTAAACATACTTTAACTGTAGATGTTCCATTTTCAGAAGAAATGTATAGCATTAATTATGTAAGTAGCGAGAATTTAAATTACGATGCAAAAAGTGGCACGGTTCACAAAAAAGCCTATAAATGGATGCTTCGTCTGCGCAAAGACATCGACAAAGCTTTATCAAGAGTAGGAAATTAATTAGCAATGAAAGTTTCTTTGGGAATTAAAAAGTTATGTGCATGGACTTACCAAGAGCTATCTGACTCCTACAAAATGTCAGATTCAAATTTTGATTTTGTTTGGACAAAGTCTGATAAATTTATGGCGGATTCCATTCCCAAAAGAAACCAAAGAAGAATGTCAAACCTATCTAAGCTAAGTGTAGGTTTGGCAGCCACTTTAACAGAAGATCAAAACATCGATCATGCTATTTTTTCTTCTCGTTATGGTGAATTAGAAAACAGTACACAACTGGTTGAGTCCATCGTAGATAAAGATTTACTTTCTCCCATGGCTTTTTCTCAGTCGGTTCACAATACCTCTTCTGGTTTATATTCTATACTAAAGAGTGAGCACTGTGCGATGCAGGCGATAAGCGCTGGGGAAGACAGTTTTGTTATGGGGCTTGTTTCGGCCTATTCCTATTTAAAGAATAATCCTGGTGCAAATGTTTTATATGTTTTCTCAGATTGGCAAGTACCGGATAGCTTGAAAAGCTTGGTGGATCCCTCAGAACATAGCCCAAAGGCAGTAGCAATGATTTTGAGTAACAATCAAGAGGCTAGTTTTAATTTTGAAATTCAATCCAATAAAGAGCCTGAAGCCGAGGGCTTCAAAAATTGTGAAGGCTTTTTGGCGTGTTTGTTTGCTGTAGATCCAGCAAAAACAAACAATATCCCTCAGAAAGTAAACTGGAGCTATCGTGCTTTATAGATTGAATTATGTTTGGAGGCTTTTTGTAACAGCCTTTTGTTTTTGTTACTTCGGTTTGGGTGCTGTCTTTTTAAGTCTAATTGTTTTTCCGATGATCGGCGTTTTTAGCGCGCAAGGCTCCGTTTTAAGATCTCGAATGAGGCGAGTGATTCAGGATTCGTTTCGTCTCTTTTTTGCCATTTTACATTATGGAAAACTCTTTGATTTTCAAGTGGAAGGCCTTGAAAAAGTGCAAGAGGATCGAGGTGTGATATTAGTGGCGAATCACCCAAGTCTGATTGATGTGGTAGCACTGATTTCATTGATGCCAAATGTCAGTTGCATTGTAAAAAAAGCATTGTTCGAAAATCCATTTTTAAAAGGCGTTGTTAGTAAAGCCGGCTATATTCCTAATGATGAATCTGAAGGGATTTTGGATTTATGCAGAGTTTCCTTGGATCGAGGAGATAATATTATAATTTTTCCAGAAGGAACTAGGAGTGTGCCTGGAAAAGCTCTAAATTTGAAGCGGGGAGCTGCGCAAATTGCTGTAAGATTAGGCGCTCCAGTGAGAATCGCGAAAATTACTGTGAATCCACCCACTTTAACCAAGGGGGCTCCTTGGTATGAAATACCTCCGAGAAGGGCGCTTTTTAAAGTTGAGTTTTTAGAAAAAATCGAAACCATGTCTTTTATGGAAAACGGCGTTAAAAGCTCCATTGCGGCTCGTAGAGTTACATCTGAGATACGCCAAAAGATTGATTCAAGTTTACAGCTGTGATATTACTGGAAAATCGACTTTACAAGGGGAATTTGTGGAAAATTTGGAATTAGAATTAAAGGAACTGATCATTTCGACTTTGCAATTAGAGGATCTTAGCCCTGAAGAAATCGACTCCTCGGAAGCGCTATTTGTTAGCGGATTAGGCTTAGATTCAATTGATGCCCTTGAGTTGGGTGTTGCTATCAAGAAAAAGTACAACGTTAAAATGGCGGCAGACGATACTGAAAACCATAAACACTTTGCCTCTGTGAATGCATTGGCTGAATTTGTTCGCAGTAATGTACAAGGAGTAAACTAATGTATACTCAGGAACAAATTTTCGAAAAAATTTCTGATTTGATGGTTGAGCTTTTTGAATTGGATAAAGCAGATATTAAAATGGAAAGTCATCTTTATGAAGATCTAGAATTAGATAGCATTGATGCTATTGATCTCATCGGAGAGCTTCAAAGTTTTGTTGGCAAAAGACTACAACCAGAAGATTTTAAAGCCGTTCGCACGGTAGAAGGCGTTGTAAAAGCAGCCGAAGACGTTTTACGTGGGCAAACCGAAACTTCCGTCTAAAATTATTCAAATTTTATTTGTAGTTTTAAGCCTGGCTTATCCACTACTGGTTTATTTTGGTCTAAGCAATTTCGGTTTTAAAAAACTTTTCTTTGTCATTGCCGCAATTGCATTGTTGAAGCTTAGTTTTTCAAAAGGAAATAAAAAGCTAGAGTTGTTTCAAAAAATGGGACCAGCCTTATTGCTTGTCTTATCACTAGTGGCTTGGGTGGGACAGAATGAAAAACTTTTTTTATATTATCCTTTAGCGATTAACTTGGGGCTTTTGCTTTTGTTTTCTTCTAGTTTGTTCAGAGAAAAAAATATCGTCGAACTTTTAGCTCGATTGAAAGAGCCTGAGCTTCCAGAGTCAGGTGTTCGTTATACCAAAAAAGTATGTATTCTTTGGTGCGGATATTTTCTCGTAAACTCTTTTGTGGTTTTTTATACCATACATTTTACAGATCTTGAGACTTGGACCCTTTATAACGGTTTTATTAGTTATGTAGTAATTGCAGTCATTGCTGGTCTTGAATTTTTAGTGCGTCAAAAAGTAAAACAAAGGGGGAGCGAATCAAATTAGATGAATTCATAGCTCCTGATTTTACTTTTGTTTGTAGTTCTAGAGGCGAAATTTCTAAAGATGATTTTTTGTCAGATCTTCGATCAAGCATACATAGTTTGAGCACTTTTGAAGAAGAAGAAGTTCTTTTGTGCCAGCATGATTTGTATGCTTTTTCATTGAGCTTTTTGGCTTCTTTGGTTTTAGGTAAGAAGCTTTCCATATTTTCCAATGAAAAGTCTGAGGACTGGCTGTCATTAAATCAAAACTCCTTGAAGCTGAGTGATGACTTTCCGTTAAAAATGAATGGTCCAAAGTATTTGGATGATTTAAGTGTTTCGCAGGATTTTTTAGCTTATTTTTATACTTCTGGTAGTTCAGGACAGGCAAAAAAGGTTCCGAAGACTTTCGCTAATTTGTTTCTTGAGGCTAAAGGGCTTGAGAATCTTTTTACTGAACTTCGAGAAACAAAGTTTGTAATCTCAAGTGTGAGTCACAATCACATATATGGTTTTTTATTTCGTTTTCTGTGGCCAATGCTTTCAGGCAGAAAGGTCTTACTAGAAGAAATCGTATATCATGAAGACCTATTAAAAACTTCAATTGAAAATGACTGTATTTTTTTAAGTAGCCCAGCTTTTTTAAAAAGGTTGGATAATGAAATTAAACCTGTAAAGAATGTATCAGCAATATTTAGTTCTGGCGGTCTTTTAAGCAAAGAAGTTTCGGACCAAACTTTAAGCATTCTGCATACTCGGCCAATCGAGGTGTTTGGGAGCACGGAAACCGGTGGTGTGGCCTATCGTCAGCAGAGTAATCCACAATCCTTGTGGATAAAGTTTCCAGATGTTGAAATATCTAGCACGCAGGATTCTTTGTTGAAAGTAAGCAGTCCATTTATCTTTGAGAAAGAATTTGTAATGGGAGATATGTTTCAACTTCATGCAAATGCTGAGTTTGAGTTGCTCGGAAGAGCAGATCGTATTGCAAAGGTTGAAGAGAAAAGAGTCTCTTTAGTGGCTATTGAAAAATGCTTAAATTCGCTGGCTTTGGTTCAAGACTCGGCGGTTATTTTTTTAGAAGATGGTGTGCGCCAGCAGACATGTGCAGCAATTGTTTTAAGTCTTGAGGGGCAAAGCTTAAAGCAGCAAATGGGAGACTATTCGTTTAAAAGAATACTGAGACAAGAATTGAGCAAGCACTTTGATCTAGTTGTAGTTCCTAAGCGTTTTCGTTTTGTAGCTGAATTGCCTTATAACTCTCAGTCTAAGATTTTGTTTAATGATGTGAGGAGTCTTTTTCATGAGTAAAATTTCCTGGCAACCAGAGTATTTCGTATTACAGAAAGAAGAAAATAGAATCGAAGTAAAATTAAGTTTTTCCTCGAATTTAGATTTCTTTAAAGGACATTTTAAAGATTTCAAGATTGTCCCTGGAGTGGTTCAAAGTCATTTTGCAGTATTTCTAAGTCAAGAGCTTTGGCAGATTAAGGAGTTTCCAAGAAACTTTCCTAGTGTCAAATTTATGAATCCTATTTTTCCAGACAATGAGGTTTTTCTTATCTTGGAAAAGAAACACGATAAGAAAATCATTCAGTTTGAGTTTAAGTCTAGTGACAAAATCCATGCTAAAGGAAGTTGGAAGTTCTCATAATGAAAGTTTGTTTTTTAATCCCTTCCTACCAGCATTCTAAAAGTATCCAAAAAATCTTGGAGGACCTGTCTCCTTTTAAAATGCCATGTGTTGTGGTCAATGATGGTAGTGATGAGTTTCATACTGAAAATCTCAGAAGAATTTGTTCTCAATATGCTTTTGTAGATCTGGTAGAGCATGAAGAAAACCAAGGTAAGGGTGGAGCAGTTATTACCGGACTTAAAAGAGCTCTAGACTTAAAGAACACCCATGCAATTCAGATTGATTCCGATGGCCAACATGACTTGCAAAAAATCAAAGATCTTCTGGATGAAGCTAAAAAGCATCCTTATGCAGTCATATCAGGTAAGCCTGTTTACGATGAAAGTGTACCTACTGGAAGAAAAATTGGCCGATACATTACCCATTTTTGGGTTTGGGTCGAAACGCTAAGTTTTGAAATCAAAGACAGTATGTGTGGTTTTCGAGTTTATCCTCTAAAAGAATCTGTGGCTTTGTTTGAAAGAGTGCAGATCGGAAAACGCATGGACTTTGATATTGAAGTCTTGGTACGTCTATATTGGCAAGGTTTGGAAATTAGACATGTTGATGTAAAAGTAGAGTATCCTGAAGAAGGTATTTCACACTTTAGAATGTTAGAGGACAACCTTTTGATCAGTAAAATGCATAGCAAATTATTTTTTGGTATGCTTTGGCGATTACCTAATCTAATTCTTAGAAAGTTCGTCTCACGAAAAAGTAAAGAACATTGGGCTCGCTCTGATGAGAAGGGCATGGTAGTTGGTATTTTATTTTTGTTCTGGGTTTATCGTTTATTTGGTCGAAGGGTTTTGGCGTTCTTTTTAAGCTTTGTTGTTTTTTACTATCAATTCTTTGCAAGAAAAGCGAGGGCAGCTTCAAAGGACTTTATCTCTCACTATGAGAGTTATTGCCGTGAAAATAATATTCAAGCGCAGAAGATTTCTGTTTTTAAGCATATCTATTCTTTTGCGGACTCAATTTTGGACAAACTAGCTGTATGGCAGGCTTTATATGATCGAAGTGTAATTAACAAAGATGATCTAGAAAAGTTTGATGCTCTAAAGTCTAACAAAAATGGCGCAGTATTTATCAGCGCTCATTTCGGTAATATAGAAATGGCGCGTGCTCTTGGAAGAAATAACGGAGAGAAAGATTTTGTTGCCTTGGTATACAATGAAAATGCAGTGAAGTTTAATTCCACTTTGTCTGGAATCAATCCTGAATCTACTTTAAATATGATTTCAGTTGCTGGCTTCAACCCGGCGATCGCTGTGGATCTACAAGACCGTATTGATCGTGGTGAATGGATTTTTATCATGGGTGACAGAAGATCTGTGAGTGAATCAGGTAACTTGAATCAGGCCAAATTACTTGGAAAAGAGGCTGAGTTCACAGAAGGGCCTTATTTACTGTCTTATCTATTGGCTTGTCCCGTCTATAGTTTTTTCTGTTACAAGGATGGAGAGCAGTATAGGATTCAGTGCAAAGAAATCACACCAGAGATTCCACGAGATCGGGCTCACCGAAAAGAGTATATAAAGAAACTCACGGAAAACTATGCTCAGGAATTAAATTCTGTCATTTTAAAGAAACCAACTCAGTGGTTTAATTTTTTTAAGTTTTGGGAGAAACAATGAATCAGATCGCATTAGGATCAGAAGGTTTTAAAATCGAAGACATTCTTCAAATTGCCGATGGCGCCAAGGTATCTTTGAGCGAAGATGAAGTCTTTCGTAAAAAACTTACGGCTTCTCGTGATTTTTTAGATCACAAACTAGATCAGGGTGATCGAGTTTACGGTGTTACTACCGGCTTTGGTGATTCCTGCACAGTGAATATTGAAAAGGATTTATTAAAACAATTGCCAATTCATATTACTCGCTATCACAGCTGTGGTATGGGCGATATTTTTAATAAAAAAGAAACAAGAGCGATTCAAGCGGTTCGCCTGGCTTCTTTAGGAAAAGGTTTTTCCGCGGTCAGTATTGAGCTTTTGGATTCTATTACAAGGCAAATCAACGCAGACATTCAACCTAGGATTCCCAAAGAAGGTAGTGTAGGCGCAAGTGGTGATTTGACACCTTTAGCCTATATGGCTTCTACATTAATTGGTGAAGGGAAATGTTTTCACCAAGGGGAGCTCCACGAAACTAAAGAACTGTATGAAAAATTAGATCTTCCAAGTTATGAGTTAAAACCAAAAGAAGGTTTAGCTCTTATGAATGGTACAGCAGTGATGACAGCGCTTGCTTGTTTAGCCTATGAAAGAGCAGAGCGACTGGCTGACTTTAGTTGTAAAATAACGGCTATGAATCTTATGGCGATGCGTGGTAATGCCTTTCATTTTGATGAAGATTTATTTGTGGCAAAGCCCCATCCAGGGCAAATGCTAGCGGCAAAAAACATTCGGGATGAGTTGCAGAATTATGATTGTGGTCAAAAAGACAAACGTCTTCAAGATCGATATAGTTTAAGATGTGCCCCTCATGTTATCGGTGTTTTGTACGATATGCTGCCTAGTTTTCGCTCTATGATTGAAGTGGAGTTAAATAGTGCCAATGACAATCCTTTGGTGATTGCCGACAAAGAAAAAATTCTTCATGGAGGAAATTTCTATGGTGGGCATATTGCTTTTGTCATGGACTCAATGAAAAACTTAGTCGCTAATATTGCTGACCTTTTGGATCGTCAGCTCGCTTTGCTGGTGGACCCTAAATTTAATGACTCTCTTCCAGCCAATCTTTCCGGTTCCGAAGGAAGAAATAAAGTTTTGAATCATGGTTTTAAAGCCGTTCAAATCTCAGTGTCGGCCTGGACGGCAGAAGCTCTAAAACTAACTATGCCAGCCAGTGTGTTTAGTCGTTCCACAGAATGCCACAACCAAGATAAAGTAAGCATGGGAACCATTGCAGCAAGGGATTGTATTCGTGTTTTGGAGTTGAGTGAGCAAGTTTTAGCAGCCAATGCTTTAGCTTCCGTGCAAGCCCTAGATTTGAGACATAAGGCGGGGCAGTTGAATCCGGAGCATTGTTCTGAGTTAATTAAAAACTTGATGACAGAAATTCGCAGTTTTTCTGACTTTTTAGAGGAAGATCGTGGCTTAGAAGAAGACATGAGAACTTTTCTCGCTAAATTAGACCAAGGAGTCTTTCGTGTTTAAAATTTTGTTAATTTCTCTTTTTTGTTTTGCTGCTCATGCAGAAGAAATTGATCAAATGCAGAATATTTATCAGCTTCTAAGCTCTAAAAAAGAAGTAAAAGGTACTTATCGTCAGGAAAAAAATCTCAAAAAATTATCCCTTACTTTGGAGTCTTCGGGGCAGTTCGAAGTGCAAAAAGATAAATTAGTTTGGGATCAAAAGAAGCCGATTCAAATTCTCTTTACCATGACTCAAGATAAAATGAGCCAGAAGGCGGAAGACGGAAAAGAAGAAATTTTTCCGAAAGAAAAATATCCTGAGCTACAAATGTTTTCAGGCACTATGTTTTGTGTAATGAGTGGAGATTTAGAATGTGTTAAAAAACAGTTTAATATTGATAATGTAGTTTTTGAAGAAAGCACCAAAGAATGGTCCTTTGATTTAGAGGCCAAAGATCAAGTCATTAAAAAGCTAATTAGTCGACTGAGTTTTTCAGGAGCTGGATCCTCTTTGCTTAAAATTTCGTGGCAAGAAAATAGTGATAACAGCACTGAAATTTACTTTAAGGAAGGCAAGGGAGTCGAGTAGTTGAAGATAGCTTTTTTTGTCTGGATCGCTAGTTTTATTTTAGCCGCTATTTATAGTGGTTATTCTTTTTCTAGTAGACAAATTATTTCAACAGACATCCTCTCTATTTTATCGGACTCTAGTTCTTACAGCTCACTAAAGCAGGCAAAAGAAAAGTATGACTCTCGTCAAAGTAGGCAGTTGGTAATTGCTTTTAAGAGCGCTTCCCAAAACAAAAATGTGGTAAGTTTTAAGGGCTTCGCTAGAAACTTTTGTGCTAGTAAGCTTTTTTCAAGCTGCGATTATCTAGCGAAAAACCAACTAGATCCACATAAGTTTTATCAATTTTACCAGAATAAAAAAGCCAATATTCTTTCAAGAAAATGGCAACAGAAAATTGAAAATGATCCCGAATCCTTCGTGAGTCAGCGTTACAAATATTTACTTTCACCGATTGGTGGTGGGGAGTTAAGCTTTTTAGAGCACGATCCTTTTGGTGTTTTATCAGGTTTTTTCAGAAATCTTGACATAGATTCTTCCATCCAAATTGATGACTCTCTCTATAAGTCGGAGAAAGCTGGAGAAAGCTACTATTTTATTTTTGCCGAATTAGTTCCTAATTGGAAGAGCCTTAATTCTAGCTTAATTGGCTATATTGATGGTTTTAAAAAGTCTTTGAGTGATGGGGAAGAGATTTATGCATTGGGCGCTAGCTTATATTTTGAAGCTGGCGCGGATAAGAGTATGAAGGAAGCAAATGTCTTAGCCTCCTTGTCATTGATGGCTGTAGCATTGCTTTTGTTTTTGTCCTTTGGTTCTTTTTTACCAATGATTGCCAGTATAGTTTGTATCCTTTACTCTGTCTTACTGGCCTTTAGTGTATCGGTTTTTATATTTGATCAGATTCATGTTTTTGTGTTTTTAATGGGAATTAGCCTGATGGGAGTAATCTGTGACTATTGCATTCATTACTTTAGTCATCGACTACAATCTCCAGAAATAGATGCTAAAAAAACTTTTTCAGCGATACGAAGCGCTTTACTACTGTCTTTATTAAGTAGCTGCTTGGGCTATGCTAGTTTTAGCTTTTCAGGTATGGATCTATTAAGGCAACTGTCAGTTTTTGCGGTGGTAGGTCTTTTGGCAGCCTACTTTTCGGTTTATGCATTCTTGGGTATATTCTCAAAACTTTCGGTTAAAAAGGATTCTTCCGCGCAAAGTATTTTAATTAAAATTTCCTCTTTTAAGGATAGGGCTTTAAGCTTTGTTCAGCGGAGTTTTCTATATAAATCTCTTGGGTTACTTTTTGCTGGCTGTCTGTTGCTGTTTGTGGATTTTGATTATGATGTTACGAAGCTTCAAGAAAAAGAGGGAAAACTTGTCGCTCAAGAGGCTTTGATAAAAGATTTATCAGGCATGAAGGCCAGTGGGGACTATTTCTTAGTCTCAGCAGAATCACAAGATAAACTCTTAGAATTAGAAGAAAGTCTTCGCTCCCAGTTAGAAGGTAAACTAACTTATAACGCAATTTCAAAATGGGTTCCCAGTGCAAAACTACAAGAATCTAGTAGACTTAGTTTTGACAAATTAAACCAGCTAAGTAAGCAATTGTTTGCCAAGTTAGGAGTAAAAAAAGACTTAGGAGATCTCTATGTTGCAGAGTCTTCTGATAATCTTGATTTAGAGGAGTGGTTAGCCTCAAGCGTATCATGGCGACTAAAAGATCTGTATTTGGGGAAAATCGATAATAGATATTATTCAGTGATTCCATTATTTTCTGATTCTAAAGAAACTCAGCTTTCTAGTTTTTCTAATTCTTCCATTCAATTTGTAAGTAAAACTAAGGATATCGCTAAAATTTTTACTCATTTAGGCGAAAGAAGTTTGTTGGCAATTGCTTTAATCTTTTTACTGTTGTTTGGCGTATTTAGTATTAAGGAAGGTTTGTTACAAAGTTTTGATTTATTTTATGCTGCTTTAATGGGTGTACTTGTATCTATTGGAATTTCTAATTTATTGACTGGATATATCGACTTTTTCCATATTTTAGGAGCGTTTTTAGTTTTCTTCTTAGCAGTGGACTATAGCTTTTTTTGTAACTACGCCAAAGATGGAAAAGCAAGCTTCTTACGCTTAGGTCTTTTCCTGTCGGCCTTAACTAGTTTATTTAGTTTTGGAATTTTAGCTTTCAGTGCCACCAATGCCGTTAGTCACTTTGGCATGGCTCTTAGTTTAGGGATTCTTACCAGTTATGTATTTAGTTTTGTAAAAGGGGAGGAGGCTCAGTGAAGTTTGTTATTTACTTTTTTTTATTGCTGACTCTGTCTTGTAGTAGCCTAACTAAAAGGCCTTTAGATCGAATTTATTATTCACAAAGCCTTTGGTTGAAGTTAGATACGAGTGATTTACAGCTTAATGACTTTCGTCAGCTACAAGACTTTAAGGTTAAGTACAAAGACAGCAACTTTCATTCTACAGCGGTAATTCAATCCAAAGACAATGTATTGGACATTCATGTGTTGAGCCCAATGGGTATTAGTTTACTGGAAGCCCAGCTAAAAGGTCGTCAACTGAGTGTAACAAAAAATGATCTTTTACCTAAAGACTTCAAAAGTGATTATTTGTTGATGGATTTTTTATGGATCCATCTATCTAAAGAAAAGTTAGAGAGAAATTCACCGCATGGTTTTTTAGTTCAGGATGAAAATGATTCGAGGAAAATATTTTTCAAAGGTAAAGCTTTGGTCGAAATTGATCGAAGTATAAATGCAAAAGGGCAGAGAGAGATTCATTATAAGAACTTAGAAAGATTTTACGAGTTTCAAATTAGAATTTTACAAGAAGGTTTTCGTGACTAATTATTATATTTCAGATTTTTCTTTTAACTGTCACCTCGGAAAAAGTAGAGAGGATTTAGCCTCCAAAATCTTTAATCCAGACTTTGTTCCAAAGCCTAAAAAAGTTGATCTTGTGTCTGGCGATCAAAGTTTTTTCTTTTCTATCGAAGAGGAATTGCCGCCGATGCAGGAAGAGTTCAAGGCCTTTGATTCGAGAAACAATCGTTTGGCTCTGTCTTTACTAAACGAGTTGCAAGATAAGCTTCGAAGGCTTGAGGATAAGCATTGTGTCCAACGCCTTGGAATTGTTTGTGCGACCTCAACCACGGGTATGGACAGTTTCGAAAATGCGATGCGATTGTCTAACAAAGACATGAGTAAATCTAATTATAATTTCAAATTGCAGGAGATGGGTAACCTTAGTGGTTTTGTTAAGAGTTTTCTTAATTGGCAAGGGCCTGCCTACACAGTTTCTACAGCCTGTTCTAGTGGATTGAAAATTTTTTCTGAGGCAAAAAGTTTATTGGACTCGGATTTATGTGATGCTGTTTTATTGCTTGCAGCGGATACTTTTTGTGACTTAACGGTAAATGGTTTTAATTCGCTAGAAGCTACCTCTGCTCGTATTTGCAATCCATTTAGTGCAAATAGAGATGGAATTAATATCGGTGAAGCGGGTGCTGCTTTTATTTTATCTAAAGAAAAGTCCGATTTTCGCTTGGCTGGCATTGGTGAGTCTTCAGATGCTTATCATATTTCATCTCCTCACCCTGAAGGTAAGTACGCAAACTTAGCTATTAAACAAGCTTTGGAAATGGCTAAAATTTCTGCTGAAGAGATTGCCTATTTAAATTTGCATGGTACTGCGACAATAAAGAACGACTCCATGGAAGCTGTGCTTGTGGACTCAGTCTTTCCGAAGTCATTAAATACCAGTAGTACCAAAGCTTTTGTAGGTCATTGCTTAGGGGCTGCGGGCGCGATTGAATTGGTATTTTGTTTGTTGGCTCTCCAAGAAGGATTTTGTCCAATTCATTTAAATGATAGGGAGTGGGACCCCGATTTACCGAAGTTAAATTTTGTGGAAACAAAGACCGCACTGAATACATCTTTTGTTATGAGTAACTCTTTTGCTTTTGGTGGAAGTAATGCCTCATTGATTGTGGAGAAAATTGGATGAATTTTTTAGATGTTCAAGAATACATTCCTCATGAAGCTCCAATGATTGTGATAGATCGTATCACTGATATGGGTAGTGATTATGTGGAATGTGAAGTGGAAATAAAAGAAGATAGTTTTTTATGTAACAACTCACAAGTGCCTAGCTATCTTGGTATGGAGTTTATTGCGCAAAGTATTGCAGCCTTCTCAGGAAAGATTGGTAAAGATTCAGGAGAGGAAAAACCTGGAATCGGTTTCTTGATTGGTATCAGACGCTATCAATCAAAAACAGAAACTTTCAAAGTTGGGGATCTTTTGAAGATTCGAGCAGAAATGGTCTTTATTGAAGAGAGTTTAGGGAACTTTAAGGCGAGTATATTTTTAGGTGATGAAGAATTAGTGAATACCAGTATTTCTACCTTTAAGCCTAGTGATGAGCAGTTTAAAAAAATGAAGGAGTCATGGGATGTCTGATTTAGAAATTTTGGTTACAGGCGCTAGTAAGGGCATAGGACGAGGGATCGCTACTCATTTGGCAGAAAGTGGTTTTAAAGTTCTTATTCATTATGGAAGAGATGAAGCCGGAGCATTGGAGACAAAAAAGATTATTGAGGATGCTGGTGGAAAAGCGGCGATCATTGGTTTTGATGTTGCTAATCGTGAAGAGGTAAAGTCAAAGTTAGAAGCTTATATGGCTGAAAACTCCGCCTTTTATGGTATCGTATGTAATGCTGGAATTGCTAAAGATGCAGCCTTTCCTGGTATGACAGATGAAGATTGGGATCAAGTGATTGATACAAACTTAAATGGATTCTACAATGTACTTAGACCATGTGTTATGGAGATGATTCGCAGAAGAAAGCCTGGAAGAATTGTAACAATGAGCTCAGTATCAGGAGTTGCGGGAAACAGAGGGCAAGTTAACTATAGTGCGAGTAAAGGGGCGATTATTGCTGCCACAAAGGCGCTTTCTCTGGAGCTGGCAAAGAGAAAAATTACAGTAAATTGTGTAGCCCCTGGTTTAATTGATACTGGAATGATATCAGATGAAATCTGGTCTCATGCCAAGGCAATGGTTCCAATGCAAAGAATGGGCGATGTTAGAGAGGTTTCCAGTGTGGTAAACTTCTTAATGTCGGAAGAGGCAAGTTATATTACCCGCCAGGTAATTTCGGTAAATGGAGGAATGATTTAATGGAAAAACGCGTAGTTGTGACTGGATTTTCTGGGGTAACTGCTCTTGGCAATAGCTATGATGAGATTCGTAAAAACCTAGGGAAGTACAAAAATGCAGTAAAGTATATGCCTCAATGGGAAGACTACAAAGGTTTGCACTCAAAGTTAGGTGCGCCAATTGAGAACTACGAGTTCACTAAAAAGTACTCTCGAAAAATGACTCGTTCTATGGGACCAGTTGCAAAGATGTCATGTACGGCATCGGAAGCAGCCTTAGAAATGGCAGGCTTGTTAGATTCTGAGGAAATTAAAAATGGAGATATGGGAGTTTCTTATGGTTCTTGCTCTGGTAGTCCAGGAGCTGTAAAAGACTTTGTAAACCTATTAAACTCTTTTGATACAAAAGGCATAACAGCCACTACCTATATTAAAATGATGAGTCACACTTGTGCCGTTAACATCTCGTTGTTGTTTGGTCTAAGAGGTAGAGTGATTACCACTTCCTCGGCTTGTACTTCAGGTAGTCAAGGAATTGGATACGCTTATGAAGCCATCAAATATGGAAAACAAAAAATGATGTTAGCTGGGGGAGCTGAGGAGTTGTGCCCTAGTCAGGTTGCGGTATTTGATACTTTGTTTGCAACCAGTACCAAAAATGATAATCCTGAATTGAGTCCAGCTGCTTTTGATAAAAATCGAGATGGTTTGGTTTTAGGGGAAGGTGCAGGAACTTTAATTTTAGAAGATTTAGATTCAGCCAAAGCTCGCGGTGCTAAAATCTATGCTGAGCTTGTAGGTTATGGCACAAATTGTGATGCACAACATGTTACATCTCCAAGTAAAGACACAATGCAAATCACCATGGAGCTAGCTTTAAAAGACGCTAATCTGAAGCCTGAACAAATTGGATATATCAATGGTCATGGTACGGCAACGGAGCGAGGAGACATCGCTGAATCACAAGCGACTTATGAGTTGTTCGGCGACAAAATTCCTTATAGTACTTTGAAAAATTATTTTGGTCATACTTTAGGGGCTTGTGGAGCTATTGAGGCATGGTTAAGTATAGAAATGATGAATGAAGGCTGGTTTGCTCCTAATATTAACTTGAAAGAAATCGATGAAAACTGTGGGCCATTAAACTACATACAAAATGAGGGGCTAGCCTCCGAAGTTAATTACATAATGAGTAATAACTTTGCCTTCGGAGGAATTAACACTTCCCTTATTTTCAAGAGATGGAATGACTAAGTTTTTAAAGCTTTACCTTTATAAAATGGAGCCTGAAGCCTCAGTGAGTTTCGAGGATTTAGACTTACATCAATCTGAAGTAGAGCGATTTAAAAAAATAAAATCTTCTAAAAAAGCGAGAGAGTTTTTACTCTCTCGTTTTCTTTTGCAAAAAATTTTAGATAGTGAGTTCGAGATTTCTTTGCAGTGCTTTAGGAAGGATTTAGAGTATCCTGTACTTGAGAATACTAAAATCCAAATTAGCATGAGCCATTCGGCTGAGTTTTTTATGTTTGGATTTTCAGATATGAAAATTGGTGTGGATATTGAAACCAAATTTCCAAAACTGGATGCCATAGAACTGGCAAAGAAATATTTTTCTACGCAAGAACAGAAGCTTATTGAGAGCAAAACAAATCAAGAGTCTCAGAAAAAAGTTTTTCAGTGCTTATGGAGTTTAAAAGAATCCTATTATAAGTATCTTGGCCAAGAGCAGAGCTTAGAAATGGTGAATGAGTTGGTCTTTGATCTTGGCCAATCTTTAGATCCTGTAAAAGAAAATCCTCGCTTTTACTACCAGCAAGCAAGAGATTATAGTTTCAGTTTTTGCATGGAGAGTGAGCCTCTCTCATCAGAAATCTTAATTATGGGTGAAAATGTCTCTTTGAGTGCATTACAAAGCTATTAATTAGCTACTTAACTACTGTCTACTATAGTTTTACACTATTAAATTAAATATTCTTTATGTTGTTTTAGATGGACCCCAAAGATAGTTATTTGGGATTATAAGTCTATTTAAATTTAAAAATGATATTTTCGTTTTCATTTTGTTCATGATTGCTTAAACTAAACTTATGAAATTGGTTTTTACGATTTTATTTTTATTTCCATTCATGGCTTTTTCTAAGGAAGAAAGTAAAATTCGTTTTGGCCTAAATGCTTTTATGCCACCTTATGTGATTGTCGATGGAGAGGATTTCTCTGGAGTTTCAGTAGAAATTTTAGAGGCAGTCTTTGTAAGAGCGAAACTCAACTATATGTTGGAAGCGGTTTCTAACCGTCGAATTAACGAGCTTTTTGTCTCAGGTGACTTTACCGGTGCTCTTTATTTGTCCGACATTAAAAATCTTCCGATTCCAGTTTATTTTGGCCCCGAGCTCATTGCTTTTCAAAATGGATTTATGTGCATTGAGCTGGAAAATTGTGAAAAGGCCTCGGTACTAGGAAATGATTTGAAAATGGCTGGTTTTCAAAATGCATCCAAAGTGATGGGTGACAAGTTTAATCGACTAGCAAAGAGTATGAAGAATTACTCTGAGCTTACCAACCAGAAGGAACAGATCATGGGTTTGTTTTCAAGGCGCTTTGATGTGGTCTTTGGAGACGAAAGGGTTTTGCGATATCATATTAGGCATATTTCTCAAAGCAGCCATTTGTATTCAAAAAAAATCAAAGAGACTAAGTTTTTTCACAAGCTTTACCATCATCAAACTAGAAGAAAAATAGCTTTTGCGAACAGAGAACATAGAGATATTTTTGTGAAAGCCTATTCCGATTTGAAAAAAGAAGGAGCATTGGACAAAATCATTCAAAAATATGTGAATGAGTAAAAGTCGAATATTACTTTGAGCTTATAGGTAAAATGCTCATTTCTATGGATGCCTTAGACTATCAAATAGAAGCAAAAAACAGTTTTAACGTTCAATCTTAATTTTATCCCAAATTTCCTGGACGTATTTCTGATCCATTTCTGGAGCGCCTTTTAATAGCCAATCCGTTAAAATTTCAGAAACTTTTGGGTAATGTATGCGTATTGCTTTTTTTCCATCAATGGAAGCTAGCCAACTTTGAACAGCATTGCTGTCTAGTTGGTGAATTGATTTTGCATAAGATAGATCCTCTAATGCTTTAATGTTTGCTAGTTGCTCAGGTTGTCCATCAATGGGCTTCGAGAGTAGGTGAATCCCAGCTTTCAGAGCCTGAGATTGGTTTCCAAATCCAGCATTAACGATCACTGCCTCAGAGGAGTAAAAATCTCTTCGATAGTTTTCGTAAGAGGTTGGATGTAGGTGAATGTTCTTCGGTAGATTCCTTGTATCAATGTTGTGAAACTTTTTAGCATCAGCATAGATATGAAACTCATGGGTCTGAATAGGGGATAGCATAGCAATAACTGCAGATTGACTTTCATGAGCAAGGTTTACGGTAACTTTTCCTTTAATTCGTTCAAAATTTGGAACTTCAGCAACCATGGGAGGAAGTATTAGACTTTGAAAGCTATCAAAATGAAGTCCAATTGATTTTGACTTAGAAACTGGAGCTAGCAGTTTCATAGAAGGTGCGACCATATACTTCATGAGTAAGGATGCGGGAACCTTTGAGTGATTAAATGAGTATTGATGAGCGATACCATAGAGAGGAATTTTTTTGAAAACTGCCGCCCATGCGCTAACTGGTTCGAAGTCACTGATTACTAGATCATAGTCTTTTAAATCTAAATTTTTTATGTCATTAATTAGTCGAGGAAGGCTTTTGCTTCCCTCTAGAATGGTTTGAAAGTTATTAATCTTTCCATTCTCAGTGGCAAAAGTAAGTCCTTTAAAGTATTTGGCTTCGGAACCAAATATAAGATCATGGTCCTCATGGACAAAGTCCTCTCTATTTCTGCCGCTAAACACAAAGTCAACTTGCACTCCTGCGGCCTTTAAACTTTGCCCCAGTTCTCTCGCTCTCGTGAGGTGACCGTTTCCCGTGCCTTGCACTCCATAGAGAATTTTGATTGCTTTAGCAGATCTCTCACAAGCTCTTCTTTCCGCATAGGAATTCAAACTGAGTATTAAAAAAATACAGACCAGAAAAAAGGAAGAATAGTTTTGAAACACAAAAACTTTGTTGCTCTTCAATGCTTTGTTGGATTTGGCTATTTGCATGTATTATCTGTTTGCAAAATAAATGCCTGCTAAAGGAATTCTGAGAGCCTTTTGAGAGGGAGGAATGTCTAGTATCTTTACAAACTTAAGAAGCTTTTTCATAGATAGTTCCACAGTAGGCCAATATCAAAATAATTAGAAGCCACGGATGAGGAACTAGTTTGTCTTTAGGCTTTTGAATATTTTTTCAGTTGTTCCTTTTTATGAAAAAATAACCTAGTGGAAAACTTGAATAAAGTGGTGCTCAAAGGAAGTGTTCCAAACGATCTTAATCCCAGTTTTGGATTAAGAGAGTGTCTGATATCTAAAGTTCAGAGAGTCGTTTGAATCAGAATAGCTCTTAGTAAATAGGAAGGAGTACTTTATGAAAGCTTTAAACTTAGGTCTAAACTGTAAATTAGTTTTAAGATTTATACTCTCTTTGGGATTGCTCTTGACTTTAATTTCTTGTGCAGAAGAAGAGAAGAATGAAAAGCTGATGGTTTCACCTGAACAGAAGATACAAGAATCTCAAGAGCAACAAAAATATCTAGGCCAATTGAAGTCGATCAATGAAGAGTTTAAAGATTTTTTTGAAAAGCAAGACCAGCAATCAGCTACTGATTTGCAAATAGATGATTTAAAAGACTATATTGAGCAGCAAAAACAAATGGAAAGAAAACTTAGAGATCAATATCTTTATCGATACTATACTTATCAGGATGCTTCCGTTGAGCAAGAAGTGCGAGAACAGAAGGAAAAAATAGATAGCAATTTTCAATTAATAAAACAAAACATAGACGACACCAAAAAAGTTTTAGTTGAAAAGGAACAAGCGGAATACAGGAGACAAGATCTTGAACGTAAAAAGCTTCGCGATCAAATTTTTATGGCCGACAATCGAAGAGACTTTGAGATTTTTTCTCCGGGAAAAATTTCTCTTGGTCAAAAAAATGTATCAAGGATGAAATTCTGTGATCTAAAGGATGAAAGAAAAAGTTTATTAAAATACATTGGACGAATTAAAAGCTTTAAAGAGAAAATTTGGGACTATAAATATCTAAATAAAGAGAGCTATTCCCAAGTAATGGGAGAAATGGCTAGGGTTTTGAATCGTTTTGTAGCCTTAGAAGATGAGTTGGTTTGGCGAGGTGAGCAAAGGTACGAACTTAGTCCAATGGTGGGGTATTTCATTGAGGATACGGAACAGAAAAAACAGCTTACGGATAGACAAGAAGATGTTTTGTTCTTCTATGAACACAGCTTCGAATATGAGATTCCTCATGATGAACTTTCTAAAGAAGAGTTTCTATTGCGCCATGCTCAGCTTGATTATTTACATAGAAAAGTAGAAGCTTTGCAGGGGAATTTACTACTGAATTTTCTCGGTCAAGTATTTGCTTCTGATAGTTATTCTCAGATGAAAGAACTCTACCAATTATCCTTAAAGCAAAGAAAAGAGCTGGAATCGGTCAATCGTAGTTTTCATTTTTGTTGGTAAGAATCACTTAAAGGATTGGTGGTCCTTTCTTGGCTTCCAGTCCTTCAAGCTTTTATTGAAGGTCATTCTTGTGCATAGTTTATTTTTTTTATTGAATTTCTTACTGGCGCGCCGGGAAGGATTTGTCTTTCGTTCGTTCGCTTCCAGCTCACTCACTTCAGACCCGCCTCGTTCGCTATGTCAGCCATCCTTGGCTGTCATGCCATATCAAGAGTGCCACAGGCACTCTCGCCATGGCCGCTTACTCACTTCGAATCCTTCTAGATTTTATGGAAGGTCATTCTTGTGCATAGTTTATTTTTTTATTGAATTTGATACTGGCGCGCCGGGAAGGCCTACATGGATCAATTTTAGTGGTTCATTTTCTAGAGTGCTTAAATGCGGTTTACAGCTATTAAATCAGGTATTTACTGCGTTTTACTACTATATTCTAGAGTGCTATTTACTGCCTCAAAGTAATACGAAAAACACAAAAATATCGCTGCGTCTGTTCCCAAAGTGTTCCCATTCTACTTCTAAGAACTGCGAACTACTTTATACTTTGGAAGCCAGTTATATCATTTTTTATTTAATAAATCAGCCTAAAAAACTATCAAATTTTTTTCACCAAGGGGGACTTCGTGGAATCGAAATCTATTGAAATGAAGCTTCGAGAAGCACAGGAAAAATTCAAGGAAAACGAAAAACTTTATAAACAATATAAAGAGAAAAGCGACTTTTGGATTCGTCGAGTCGAGCTTTATGAAGAAAAACTTAGACATCAAAAACAAGGCCAGCTTGAGATCGGGGGAGTGGAGTAATGGCGTGGACTAATATAGATGATGAGTTTTTGATAAGAAACAAGCACGGAAAAATTGCTGCTAAAATGGAGGGGGCCATTACGAAGGAAGAGGCTTTGGTTGCCTGTATTTGGCTTTGGAGAAATTCGCAAGAAGAAATGGCCGACTCGGGGACTTTCTTTGAAATCTTGGACTGGGCGGAAATATCCTGCGAGGAGGTTGGGAAAAAATTTATTAGCGCCTTAACAAGTCCCAGAATAAATCTTTTAGAGAAAAAAACTGATGGTACTTTTAGAGTAAAGGGAAATCGGCAGCATATAGAAAATAAAAAGAAGTCTAGTAATAAGGCAAAAAAAGCGGCTGCAAAAAGGTGGAGTAAAACCAAAGAAATTCGCTCAGATGAAAATAAAGAGCAAGTGAATGCTCCAAGCAATGCTCCAAGCATAGGTCAAGCAATGCTCAGCGATGCTCCAAGCAATGCCAATACAATACAAAGCAATACAATACAAAGCAATGCAATACAAAGCAATGCAATACAAAGCAAACACTCCAACAAGGAATCTGAGCTTGAAGACTTTTTTAAAGTTGCAAAAGCTTTCTGGATCGAAGCAACGGGCACCACTGCCATGGGCAATGCCAGGACGAAAATTTCCAATCACATAAACTCACCGCAAAAAAAAGAAAACCTGCTAGAGGCGATCAAAAACTATGGCGAAGTTTTGAAGGTTGAAACCGACCGACCAATCAAGACCTCGTTAGACACGTTTATCGGCTCGCCTGAGCGTGGATTGTACTATCTTGACTACATTGATGTGGGTTGCGTAGATGACGCAAGGAAGAGGGCTTCTCGTAAGAATAGCGTAGCGTCACAAAAGAAGACAAAAAACCAGCAACTTTTGGAAAATCATCAAATCCTTTTTGAGAAAATCGAAAGAGGTGAGCTGTAATGAGAAAAGCTATTTTAAGTTTTGCAACTTTCATCGGTGTTGAGTTGGAAGATAAACAAATTACGGAATATTCAAATTGGGTTGAATCTGAAATAAACGAAATCGAATTTAGAAAAGGCGCATCAAAATATATCAAGTTTGATCTTAGAAATCGACATGGGGCCGAGCATATCTCAGTAACGCTAGCCAAAATTATTGATTACGCAAAGCCAAGAGAAGAGCTGGAAAGACAAGCCAGGATTCTAGATATGACTAAACAATTAAACGACTATAACAAAAAAAGATTAGCTCGAAGCGAGGATTCTTAAATGGATTTAAAAGAAATGGATAGCATCGAATTTGCCACAGTCTTTGAGCCAGTCGTTCAACTTTTTGGCCAACAAAAATTCCCACAAGTTAGAATTGGGGCCTTTCATCAAGAGCTTAAGCATTTCTCGCATGAAGAAATTGAAGAGCTTGTAGATTTTATTTTGAAAAATTATTTCTCGCCTCCAACGATCAATGAGCTAAAAAAGTCAGCCTACGCAATTTTCGACAAAGCAGTTCAGAGAAGAGAGAAGATCATAAACAATTTTACCAAGGGCAGAAAGTGCGATTGGTGCGCTAATACTGGCATTATGGACGCAGTTAGCAGGGGAGAAGATTTGCAAATGTTTGCCTTTAGGTGCAAGTGCATTGCTGGAAAATATAAAGCTAACGGCGTAGGCGAGTGGACAGATAACCATGCTGAATATTTTAAAATCCTCAAGGCTACAAATACCGAATCGACAAATACAATCAAAATGAGCCTTAAAGATCTTCCACAATTAAAAAGCTTATAAACAAATTCTGCATACACTCAGTTAGGAGAATTAATTTGCAATTTATAAATCGTAAATCTAGATTAAGTTTTCAAACTACTTATTCCAATTCGCATAAGCCCCCTTCGGGGGGCACCTCAAAGGAAACTTATGGAAAATAATATTTTTCTAGGGGCTTTTATTGTCTTTTTACTGTTTTGTGGAAAGGCTTGTCTTGATCCCCAAATTCAATATTGGAAACTTAGAAGCGACCTAAAGAGATGCTTTGAACAATCTGAATTACCGAAATCAATTTGCGAGAAGCTTTATGATAAGTGAAGAGTTGAGAGAAAAGAATCTAGCTAAGATGAAGGCTAGAGGATTTACAGAAAATACCTATTACGTTTATGAAGATTATAGAAGGGTAGCAAAAAGAAACTCAAGGCTTCAGGTTTTTACAAGGCCTATGAATGATCCTGATTTAGTTTTTTATACAACATTTTTTAGCCGAAGGTTTGCCGATGAAAAAAGTAGTCAAAAGTAGACTCCAAAATTTGATGATAGCTTATTTTTTTACGGTGTTTTTCGTGGGGTTTTATATAGCGTTGGCTTTGATTGTGAAGGTGGTTTGAGAATGAATTTATTAATTTTTATTTTAGGAATAGCTATAGGGATATTTCTATATAGGATTGTTTCCAATAGCAATTTCGATTCATATGAGCCATATGATCCAACGGATGACATCCAAAATTCTGAAAGATCAGGCTTGTTGTATTTTAAAGATTATGGCACCGGGATTGAGTATATTTCTAATCCTAATGGCGGACCGCTTTTGATGCGTGAGAAAGGCGAAAATGAAACACGAACTTAATGAAGCAATTGGGATATTTATCACAGGGCCAATTCTTGGCAGTTTGTTCTGGATAATAATATATTTTATTTTTAGATAGGAGATTAATATGAAGGTTTTTCAGTTAAACGATGTTGATTGTGTAGCAGCAAAAAACATAGAGGAAGCAATACAATTTTATTGTGTGCAAGTTTCAAACGGTGTTGTTGATGAAAAGTTCATAGAAGAATTTTTAGAAGAACCATTTGAGATTAGCGAAGCAGAAATGAATAGTAAAAAACTGATTGATATTGACGAAGATGATTTTTTTAAAAGGCTTAAAGAACTAGAGGAAAGATATACAGTCAAAGAAGCACATGAAATTTTGATGATAGATATGCCTACCTATGCAGAGGTTTTAAAAAAACAAATAGCCGAGAAAGAACAGTTTCCATTGTTGTTTTCAAGTTCAGAGTGGTGATCTTATGAGTAGAGCATTAAGGCGAGCGCAACAAAAAGTTGGTAATAGGCTACAGAAGAAAAACTGGGACAGATTTAAGGATGTGACCATAGAAGGACGAGAATTAGTCAAACAAAGTGAAAAATTAAAAGGACACCATCCAGATCAAGTGTTCAAAAACAATAAATACATAGTTCAAATTTTTCACGATATTAAGAGAAAAGGAAGTGTTTACACAAGGGTTATGGTTAGAAGATCCGACGCTAAGGCCATATATTCATGGCAAGACCTATATAGAATTAAAAACGAGATTTTTGGTGAAGAAATTGAAGCTATCCAATTTATGCCCCCAAAAAGTGAGTTAATAGATGCGGCAAATCTATATTGGTTTTTTATCGAACAGAATCAATTGAAAGGTGAAAAATGAATAAAACAGTTAAAACATTATTAATCTTTTTTTTAGTTATAGGGCTAATTAAGTTAATTCAAATCATTGAATATATATTCCCTTCGTTCGGCTTTTAATAGAGGTAAAAATGAATCAAAAGTTACTAATGCACTTGTTCTTACTCGCTGATGAAATGGAAATCAATTTGTATAGGCAAAGCATTTCATCAATTATTTACAGGATTCAATCGCTTAGCTATGGAAAAGACGAAAACTTTTCTTATAAATATGTAGTTTCTGAGTTTGGCCCATTTGATAGCCGGATTTTTACAAATCTAAACACACTGATGGAAAATAAACTTATCGAAAGAATTTTCGAAGGTTTTAGGCAGATTTTTAAAATTACTCATCATGGCCACACAGAAGCAATGGACGATAGCTTGTTTGTTTTGCCAAGCTTAAACGATGTTTTTATTTCAGTCTTAGAGCTTTATCAGAATGTAAAAGAAGAGAATTGGCAGAAATATAATTATGAAACTTTAAAGCTAAGAGAGTATGAGTTTGGGGATGTAATATGAGCGAAGGAAAAGCGAGAGAGTATAAAAATCAAAAAGTAGCGATAGAAGTATTCTATTGTGACAAAGATTTCGCGCCTTTTTATAAGGATTTAGAAGAAGCAAGAAGAGATTGTTTATTTGTAGCTGCAATGGTGAATTTATCTGATTATTTAGATCTCCAAAAAGAAAACGAAAAGTTAAAAAGAGATAAAGAATTTCTTATCGGCTGGCATCTAGAGACTTGCTTTGATGAAATTGGTGACTGTGAAGTCTGTGCCGAGTTCGGCTTAACAAAGGGCGATTATGAGTGAAGAAAAAGCGAGAGAGTTAGATATTGATTTTGGTGATTTAGTTGAAATCGAACAGCATAGATATGGTTCAGATAATGAAAAATATATTTATAAAGTTATTGGTCGTCTGCAATCAAACACATGGGTTGATGTTCCTGTGGTATCAGCGGAAACGGAAACGATTCATTTGCACCAGATGGAGGAAGTCGTTAGGTGCATTTGTTGTGGTGTTGATGAAACAAAAGTTTCTAGATTCAGAGTCAGTGATGTAAATATTTTGGAGCATACTAAGGACGAGAAGAAACTCCAAAAAGAAAACGAAGCTTTGAAAGAGAAGCTTGAAAAATCTAAAGAGATATTAAAGCGAATAGCTGGCAAACATGAAAAATATCAATGTGATGATTTTGACGATTGTCAAATGACTGCTGAGGAACATTTGGAAGACTTGGAGGCCGAGAATGAAAAAGATTGAAATGCCTGATTTCCATAAGTTGACGCTTGGGGTGCTTGGCTATGGTGAAAGAAGCAATATAGTTCGGTGGTTCAAAGAAAACATCGAAGGCAAGTATCTCGTTGATGAATCTGAGTTGATAGAAGTTGAAGGCCGTCAATTTGACAATGCTTTGGTTTTTGGCAAGGGCGAGCATGAGATAAGAAATGCAGACAAAAAAGCACATCTAATCAAATCAAGCATTCGGACAATTAAGCAAGATAGTCCAGAGGATGTTTTGAGGAAAATAACTAATCTACACGATAATATTCGAGACGGAAACATAGATGATATAGACGCTAAAAAACTTATTACTAGTCTGATCGAGGAAGCCAAAATAGCATTGGAGAGTGAGCGATGAGTGAAATAAAACCACAAAAAGACCATTATATTGATGAAGATCAATTAGGCGATGAATATTGTCACGCTGTAAAATGCAATGCGTGTTTCAGCACTGACATAGAAGGTGAGCTGAAAGGCTATGGGTGCGAAGGTAGAGACGATTTTTTAGATGAAAATGAAGAATTAGTTTTAGATTTTCAGGAAGCGTATTTTTTAATTGAAAAGAAAAGTGAAAAACTCCAAGCGGAAAATGCGGAGTTGAAATCTAAGTTTGAAATTGCAGTTGATTCATTGAAGAAAATTTCAAGCGGATTGACGACAGATCAGTCTAAAGTTGGATTTAAGACTAAGAATTTGGCTTATCAAACCCTTAAAGAGCTGGAGGCCGAGCGTGAGTGAAGAAGAAATTTACGATAAAGCGCTAGAAAAATTCGGAATGGAAGCTCAAATTCTAATGTGTATTGAGGAAATGTCAGAGCTTACAAAAGAGCTTTGCAAAAATGATCGAGGCGTAGAAAACTCGCTAAAGATAGCTGAAGAACTAGCAGATGTAGAGATAATGCTAGAACAAATTGCGCTGATTTTTAAAGTAGGAAAGCTAGTCGAGATATTTAAGCAGGAGAAGCTTGCAAAGCTTTCTAGGTTGATTGGGGTGGAAAATGACCGAGTTTAAAGACAAAACTTTTTTAGAGGTTTTGCAAACCTATATATATGAAGTTGAAAGAGTCACAGGTCAAAAACCGCTAGAGCTTTACTTAGATTGTCGTCTTGAAGACTTTTTTTATCACGATTTGAATCGTTTATGTTTGGCGCAATACAGTAAATGTAAACCAGAAAAAAGCGATAGTAAATTTATGGGTATTAATATAATTTCTTTAAGAGAATTTCAAAAACTCCAAGCGGAAAATGAAACTCTAAAACTTGAGATTAGAGATTTGCACAATGAGATTGAAGACTTGAATGATGAAATTAAAGAATCGGAAAACTAGAAGTTAATGCTATATCATGTATATGTATATATCGAAAAAAAATAGTTTTTGAATGTATAAAGTTGTAAGTATTTAAAATCATTCAATTGGAAATTTAGCTCGTATATACATTTACTAGATTTTAATGAATGTATTCACTAGAAGTTAGTGAATCGGGAGGGGAATGAAATGGGATTAGAATTAAGAGAAAATCCACTAATGCAATTTTTTGAATACAAACATTTACCTGAGCATTTGCAAGCGGTAAGCAAACCCTTTGGTGAATTGGCTGAAAAACTTTGCGAAACAATGGGAAATAATGCCGAAGGTGTTACCGCCCTAAGAAAGCTTTTAGAAGCTAAAGACTGCGCAGTAAGATCTTTGATTTAAATTTAAGGCGGCGTGGGCGCTGTGGAGGACATAGGTCCTTGAAAAGGATCCCAAGCTCACGTCTAGTCTTGAACCACCTGAGTATGTGGAAACTGTGGTGTAGTTGTGCTGGGATTGGTAGCGACACATTTGCAATGTAAAACGTATAGGGGTTCGATTCCCCGACGCCACTGTGGAAAACTGCTCAACTTATTATGAAAAAATTCTTCAAAAAACTATTCTGCAAACATAAATTTATCAAGGTCGAAGGCCTAGGTAGAGTTGAGCTTCAAAAATGCCGATGTGGGGCTTTTAGAAAATGGGATAAAGAGCTTGAAATGGAAGTGTATTAAATAAATTCCAGCAAGTTTTACGTGGAACAACCCGGACGAATTTCCGGGCTTCCTTTTTTAACAACAAAAGATCAGTTAGAATTTTTTAGCCTAGCTAGCTTTTGTTTTCAAGAAATTAGAAATTAAATCTCGAATTAAACGGCCTGTGTCTACGCTTTCATATTTCTTCAAATCCTGAAGCTCACGCTTCATTTCAGGCGTAATTGCCAAAGTAATTCTCTCAGTTAATATCGACTTTCTTAATCTTGGGAGTTCTTCAGTTATTTGCATACCTGTATATTACTTATGGGTGATTTTAATTTCAAAGTAATAGGCAAGTAATACGTTTTATTATTGTCGAGCGTCAGTAATATATAAGTATGAAGTCAGGTAATAAAGGCGGAAGGCCTACGAAGTATAAACAAGAATACTGCCAGGAATTTCTAGATTATTTCAGCGTTGATCCATATAGAATTGAAACTAAACAAATAAAGACAAAAGAAGGATCTTACGAAGTTGAAGAAAGAGTTATAAACGATTTTCCCACTCTTTCAGGTTTTGCAATTAAAATTGGAGTCAATCGAGATACTCTTTTAGAATGGGCCAATGCTAAAAATGAAGATGGCACCTATAAACATGAAGAGTTTTCCGGCATATATAAAAGAGCTAAGGATTACCAAGAGAATTTTCTTGTGGTTACCGGAATGAATGGCACGGCAAATACTACCTTTGCAATCTTCACAGCTAAGAATCTTATTAATTGGCGAAACCAAACAGACGTTAAACTAGAAGCTGAAGTTGAATCAAATTCTACTGTAAAAGTGGAAAGTTATGATTTGTCAGATAGAATCGAACAACTAGAAAAAAAGAATGATTTGCCAGAATCTGACTAGAGATCAAGCTAACGAAATCTATAAAGAAGTATTGAAAGCCAATCATACTGATTCAATGAGAGAGCTTTGTCTAAATGATCTTTTCTTTCTTTTAACAGTTGCCCTTAAAAGACCTGATATTAATAAGCCTTGGCTTTATGATCGCTGCAGGGAAGTTGAAGCTAATCCTAATGGACACTTAGATTTGTGGGCTCGAGAGCATTATAAATCAACAATAATCACCTTCGGCAAAAGTATTCAAGACATTCTAAAAGATCCGAATAATACAACTATCGGGATTTTCTCTCACACAAGGCCAATTGCAAAAGGTTTCTTAGATCAAATAAAAAGAGAGCTTGAGGGGAATACTTTCTTGAAAGGACTTTTTCCGGACGTTCTGTATTTGAATCCAAAAAGTGAAGCCCCAAAATGGTCCCTTGATTCAGGAATCATCGTTAAAAGAGACACAAACCCGAAGGAAGCAACCGTAGAGGCCTGGGGTGTTGTAGACGGTCAACCAACGGGAAAACACTTTAAAATCTTGCTTTATGACGATGTGGTGACAAGAGAATCTGTAACTACGCCTGAACAAATTAGGAAGGTAACAAGTGCCTGGGAGCTAAGTTTAAACCTTGGCTCTAAAGGTGGAGTTGAACGATACATTGGCACGAGATACCACGCAAACGACACTTATAAAACAATGATGGATCGCGGCTCAGTGATCCCTAGAATCTATCCTGCAACAATGGATGGGACTTTAGAGGGTGAGCCTAGGTTTTTAGACAAAGAGACATTGAAGAAGAAACGAAGAGACATGGGGCCTTATACTTTCGGCACTCAGATGCTTCAAAACCCAGTGGCGGATAAATCTATGGGCTTTAAAGATGAATGGCTAAAATTTTATAAATCAATCGAATGGCAGGGCTGGAATAGATACATTTTAGTAGATCCGGCTGGAAAGAAAAAAACAACTAATGACTATACAGTAATGGCTGTGATTGGTTTAGCGCCTGATCAAAACTATTACTTAATTGATTGTGTGAGAGATAGAATGAATCTTACAGAGAAAGCTAGAAAGCTTTTTGAGTTTCATAGAAAATACACGCCTCAAGGGGTTGGATATGAAGAATACGGCCTTCAAGCTGATATTGAACACATAGAAGACAAAATGGAAACGGAAAACTATCGTTTTAACATAACGAGACTTGGCGGAAGTTTAGCGAAAGAAGATAGAATAAAAAAGCTCGTTCCCGTATTTGAGCAAAACAGGTTCTGGCTTCCTGAAAAGCTAAATTACATAAATAATGAATCAAAATCAGTGGACCTTACAAAGAGCTTTATTGAAGATGAATACCAAGCCTTTCCGGTTTCAACCCATGATGATATGCTCGACTGTTTTGCTAGAGTATTGGACCAAAAGCTAAACGCAGTATTTCCAAAAGAGAGAAAGAAAATTAAGCCAATTAAAAATTTCGGGGGAATGGCTGGGCCTAATTCTTGGATGGGATGATTTGAGAGTATTACCTTAAGTAATATATTTTATTACCTCTTATCTTGAATACTCTGAAAAGGTGGCTACAAATAAAAAAGAATCAAAGAAAGTTGAGAAGTTCTTAAAGACTGCAAGAAAGCGGTTTAATCTTGCTGACGAAGCGGTAAAAGAGATTAGAAAAAAAGGCGACGAAGATTTGCAATTTCGCCTTGGAAATCAATGGGATGATTTTACAAGAAAGCAAAGAGAATCTTACGGAAGACCTTGTTTAACTATCAATAGAACGCCACAATTCATTAAGCAAATCACAAATGACATGAGACAAAACAGGCCTTCAGTGAATGTTTCGCCTGTAGATGATTTGGCCGATAAAGATACCGCTAAAATCTTTAAAGGTATTATAAGAAATATTGAATACAATTCCAATGCTCATGCTGCCTATGATTATGCTTTTGAATGCGCAGTAACGCGCTCTTATGGATATTGGCGAATTGCAACGGATTATATTAATCCTGAAAGCTTCGACCAAGAAATTTTAATCAAGCGAATTAAAAACCCGAATGCTGTTTTCCTTGATCCGACTGCGGTTGAGCCTGACGGCTCAGACGCTGACTGGGGTTTTGTTTTTGAGGATGTGTTGATTGATGATTACAAAGCAATGTATCCTAATTCAGAACTGGCCAGCATGGACGACTGGTCTTCTATCGGGGAAAAAGCGCAAGGATGGGCTAGCTCCGATAGAGTTAGAGTTTGCGAATACTTCTATAAAGATCAAGTGGAAGACACTCTTTATCTTTTAGAAGACGGTTCAACTATTTTTAAAAGTGAACTTCCTGAAGACTTCGAAGACTTCCAGCTTATAAAGAACGAGCGAAAAACTACTACAGAAAAAGTTAAATGGGCGAAGATAAATGCCTGTGAAATATTAGAAGAAACAGAAATTCCTTCTCGTTTTATTCCTATCGTTCCGGTTTTAGGGGATGAAATTGACGATAATGGAAAGACTGTTTTAGAGAGTGTTGTTAGAAACACTAAAGATCCTCAAAAGATGTTAAATTACTGGGCTTCGGCTGAAACGGAAGCGATCACACAAGCGCCTTTAAGCCCGTTTATCGTTGCTGAAGGTCAAGTTGAAGGATACGAAGAAATTTGGCAAAACGCTAATAAAGTTCCTTACGCTTTTCTTCCATACAAGCCAACTGATTTAAGTGGGCAAATGGTTTCACCTCCGCAAAGAAATTCTTTTGAGCCTGCGGTTATGGCGATCACAAATGCTAGAATACAAGCTTCTCAAGATTTGAAAGACACCAGTGGAATACAGGATGCCTCTCTTGGGATGGTGGGAAATGAAACCTCCGGCGTTGCTATTCAAAGAAGAAATATGCAGTCGCAAACTGCTAATTATCATTTCATTGATAACTTTATGAGATCCATAAAGCATACGGGTCGCATTTTAGTTGAAATGATCCCTAAAATTTATGACGCAGAAAGAACGGTTCGTATTATTGGCGAAGATAAGAGTGAAGAGATTGTAAAAATCAATTCTCTTTTTGAAAGAGACGGGAAAGCGGAATTAATTGATCTTTCTCGCGGTCGTTATGATGTGACAATTTCCACAGGACCAAGTTTTACAAGCAAACGTCAAGAGGCTGCGCAATCCATGATTGAAATGAGCCGAAATAATCCTAAGTTTGTTGAGATCGCAGGGGACTTGATGATTAAGAATCAAGACTGGCCTGGGGCGGATGAAATCTCTGAAAGATTTAAACGAACAATCAACCCACAAATTTTAGGCGAAGAACAAGAGCAAGTTATTCCTCCGCAAGTACAAGCTCAGATGCAGCAATCAGCGGCTATGATTGATGCCCTAACAAAACAGCTTAATGACGCTACAGAAGAGATTAAAACAAAGCGTTTAGAGCTTGAGTCAGAAGAGCGCATTGCTGTTTTAAAAATGGAAACTGACATCAGAAAAGAACAAATCAAAGCAGAAAGCTCAAGAGGTTTCTTTCTAGCCGAGCAACAAGCTAAAGAACTAGAAAAAAGACAAGCTCTTCTAAATTCAGAGGTGCCAATGGATTTATCTTTTGGACCACCTGAAATGCATAACCCAAATTTTAATCAGGTAGGGAATGAAGTACCGCCTGAATTTATACAAGGACCAACTGGCGAGCCTTTAAATGAGCCAGGTTATTTCGTGGAGGATTAAACCATGTCAATTGAAGTTGTTACTCAAGAATCAGTTATGGAGGCACCTTTAGGAAACGAAAACGTGACCGAAGAAGCCACTGAATCAAAAGAAACACAAGAGGCCGAAGGCTCTGAAGAGCAAGAAACCGCTAGTGAATCGGCACCACTAGATGAAGAGACTGAGAAAACAGAAGGTGAAGAAGATTCTGAAGAAGAAATCGAAGAAGATGATTCTGAAGAAGAAGACGAGCCGGAAGTTGAGGAAAAGAAAGCTCACAACAAAGGGGCGGTAAAAAGAATTAATAAGTTAACTTCTAAGCTGTATGAGAAGGACGAAACAATCGAAAGCTTAAAAGCAGAATTAGAAGCACTTCGAAATAATTCTAAGCTCGAAGAAAAAGTTGAAGCTAAGCCTCAAGCTGAAAACCAAGCGCCAAACCCGGATGATTTTGAAGAGTATCAAGATTATTTGGATGCTCACGCAGACTGGCGTTATGACATGAGAAGAGCCGAAGAGAAGGCAAAAGAAGAACAAGAAGCTAAGCAGAAAGCATTCCTTGATAGAAGAAATGAATTTAGTAATAAGCTTGGCGATTTTGGCAAAGATAAAGAAGATTTTAGTGATTTAGTAGATAAAATGGCTAAAGAAAATGTCATTGTGCCTGTTTACGTTGAAGACATGATTATGTCTTCTGACAATGGCCCCGCTATTCTTTATCATTTCATGAAAAATGAAGATGCTAGAAATAATGTTTTTAACAAAACGCCTCTCGATGCTGCTTTTGCGGTCGGAGCTTTAAGTGCAAAGCTTTCTCAGTCTCAAGAAAAACCAAAAGAAGTTATTGAAAAAAAACAAACCAAAGCCCCGGCTCCGGCTAAGCCCGTTAGTGGTAAAAACGCTAGTGTCAAAAAAGACATTTACGACAATAGCACTTCCCAAACTGAATATGAAAGATTGAGAGAAGAGCAATGGAAAGCCAAGGCAAGATTTTAAGAAAAGGAAATTAAAAGATGGCTAATACTTTATTAACCTCCGATATGATCGCAAAAGAAGCTTTAATGCAGTTTAAAAACAGCTTAGGCTTCACTAAAGGTGCAAACCGCCAATACAACGATAAATTCGCTGTAAGTGGTGCAAAGATTGGTAACAAAATCGACATTAGAAAACCTCAACGCTTTCAAGTGACTGACGGTGCAACGGTTTCTAAACAAGATGTAGTGAACGAAGTTGTAAGTTTAACTCTTGATTCTAGAAAGCACGTTGCTTTCCAGTTTTCTTCTCAAGAATTGACTTTAGACATTGATCGCTTCTCTGAGACTTATGTAGCGCCTGCGGCTCACGCTCTTGCTAACAAAGTTGATATTGACGGTCTTGCAAAGGCTGCGGTTGTAGCGAATGCAGTTGGAACGCCTGGAACTACTCCAAGCTCACTTAGCATCGCAGGTCAAGCTCGCGCGAAGTTAAACCAATACGCTGCACCTTCTAACGGTCGTAGCATCATTTTAGGAAGTGATGAAATGACTGGTTTAGTTGATGGGGCTCAAGCTCTTTTCAACCCAACAAAAGAAATTGCTCGTCAGTATGAAGACGGCTTTATCGGTCGCGCTCGTGGTTTTGATTGGAGAGAAAGCGAAAACATTAAGCTTCACACTGTAGGAGCTCAAGGTGGTACTCCAGTAGTAAACGGTGCTTCTCAAACTGGAAGCTCTTTAAACACTGACGGCTGGACTGCTTCAGTTACTGGGCTTTTAAAAGAAGGTGACGTTTTCACAATTGCTGACGTTTACGCTGTAAACCCAGTGAGCTTCCAATCTACTGGTAAATTGCAACAATTCGTTGTTACGAGTGATGTAAACTCTGACGGTTCAGGTGAAGCTTCTCTAGGAATTTACCCTGCAATCATCACTAGTGGTGCAACTCAAACAGTAAGTGCGGCTCCAGTAGATAACGCTGCAATCACTGTTTTAGGTTCAAGCGGTGCGATTACTACTCTAGGTCTTGCGTATCACAAAGATGCTTTCATCTTCGGTTGTGCGGATTTAGAAATGCCTAAAAACGTAGATATGGCAGCTCGTGCAGTAGACAAAGAAAGCGGCTTATCAATTCGCTTTGTTCGCTACTATGACGGTGACGAAGATCAACTAATCTCTCGTTTAGACGTTCTTTACGGATGGCTTGCGGCTCGTCCTGAGTGGGCTTGTCGAGTACAAGGATAGTTTTTAGAAGGGGGCTTTTATTAGCCCTCTTTTATAAAGTTATTTTTAAGGGGAAGAGATATGAAAGAAGAAATCAAAAAAATTGAATTTCCGAAAATGGTTTACCACAAAGACTTAGGCCATAAAGTTGTTAAAGATGAAAAAGAACTTGAAGAAGCTAAGAAAGAAGGCTTTTCAAAAGAATATATCGCGCCAGAGAAGCCCGTTGAAATTGATGTGAAAGAGGAATTAGTTTTAGCAAAAGACTCTATCAAGATTCTTGAGAAAGAAAACGAGAAACTAATCAAAGAGATTGAGGCTTTAAAAAAGAAAGCTCCAAAAAAAGGTAAATAATGGCAACGGCTGGTGATCTTGTAAAAGGGGCGATGCGATTAATTGGCGCGATTGCTTCCGGTGAAACTCCAACAAGTGCGGAAATGTCCGACGGGCTTTCTGTTTTAAACGAAATGATTAAGTCATGGTCGAATGATAATCTTGTAGTTTATCAAAGACCTAGGGAAGTGTTTTCTTTAGTTGGAGGCCAGCAAAATTACCTAATGGGAAGTGGGCAGGACTTTGATAGCTCACGACCTACGGAAATCACTGGAATAGGTGTTTTAAGAAACGGTCAAGAGATCCCGGTTCACCTTTTAACGGCTGATCAATGGGAAAAGGTAACTCTTAAAGATTTAAATCAAAGCTTTCCGACTGCGGCTTATTGTGAAGTTGAAGGCGAAAATTTATCAATCTACTTTTGGCCGATCCCAACTGATTCAGATTCAGTGATTGTTTATTCAAGAAAGCCTTTTGCCTCTTTTGCGGCTCAGAGTGACGTTGTTTTATTAGCTGACGGCTATTTTAGAGCTCTAAGGTATAATTTAGCTCTTGAGCTTGCGCCTGAGTTTGGGATTGAGCCAAGTCAGTTGGTTTACGGTATTGCTAAAGATTCATTAGCAAAAATTAAAAGACAAAACCTTAAGCCTCCGATTTTAGCAAAAGAAGATCCGATAAATGGAAATTCTTATTTTGATTGGCGAACGGGAGAAGTTAAATGATTTTTCCTGGGTTTGTTGGTTCTAGTTACGAGCTTGATAATCTTCGCGCTGACGTGCAAAGAACTGTAAACCTTTATCCTGAAGTGATTGAGTCGGGCAATGGCAATAGTGGTGCACAATCTCAATTAAGAAGCACTCCGGGGCTTGAAGAGCTTTTTGAGCTTGGAAGTGGACCGATTCGCGGTGTTTTTAACGTGCGTTTACCGCAAAATGACTACCTAACTGATCCGGCTTTAATCATTGTTAGCGGAAACGAGATTTTTTATAGCTCCTATAATGCTGACACTGACGCCTGGACGCATCAAAACCTTTCTGAATACCAAGACACTGGTTCAGAATTAGCAGGCTCTAACGAGCTTCTAGCTACTTCAAGCGGCCCAGTTCAATTTGAGCAAATAGAATTTGATGGCTACATCGTAAGAGGCGTTTTAGTCGATGGCTCCGAAAGCCCCTATGAAGTAAGAATTGCTTACAACTCTGGTTCTAGTGAGCTTGAATATATCTTTTATGCGCTTTCTACGGGTGCCGGGTTTTATGTGGAAAACGCTGATTCAATTACTTGGATTGACGGTTATGTTATTTTCTCAAATTCTACAGGGGAATTTTTCACAAGTGATCTTGGAAACTTAACGGTTGATCCCCTAAGTTTTGCAAACTCTGAAGGTAGCCCGGATAATATCGTAGGCATTACAGCTAATCATAGAAATTTATATGTGATAAACGACACAACAACGGAAGTTTATGTAAACACAGGAAACGCGAATTTCCCTTTCGAGCGCGTGGGTGGTGGTTTTATTGAAATCGGTGGGCTTTCTCGTGAGTCGATCAAATCCTTTGGCGGTATGACTTTCTTTTTAGGTAGAACGAAAGAAGGCGCAGGCCAAATATTTATGGCTTCCGGTCTTAATTTTAAAAGAATCTCAACTCATGCAATAGAACAAAAAATTGCCTCTTACGCTGCGCCTGAAAATTCAAGAGCCTGGGTTTATGAATCTGAAGGTCATTTATTTTACTGCCTAAACTTTGATGAAATGACTTGGGTTTATGATTTATCGACGGGCGCTTGGCATGAAAGATCTTATCTCAATGGACCAACAAGAGAAAGACACAGGGCCGATTGTCACACTTATATGCCTAGCTTGAAATATCATGTCGTGGGCGATTATGAAAATGAAAAAGTTTATTTGCTGAAAAACGATGTTTACTCTGATAATGGTGATCCCATTCAAAGACTTCGAATTACTCCGCATCTCTCTTTAGAAAACAAGAGAGTCTTTTTTGATAGTTTGGAGCTTGATATGCAAGTAGGGGTTGGATTATCAAGCGGCCAAGGGAGCGATCCGCAAGTTGTAATGCAGTTTTCAAACGACTGGGGAAATACTTGGTCGGATGAATCTTGGACTAGTGCTGGGGGGCAAGTCGGAGGCATTGGCGAGTATTCGACAAGAGTTATTTGGCGAAGGTTAGGTCGTGCCAGGAATCGGGTTTTCAAGATTGCAATTACAGATCCGGTGCCTGTGAATATAGTTGGCGCATTCTTAGAGCTTAGGAGGGGGAACTAATGTTTAATCTTCCTTTGCTAACTCCATTAACAAACTCAGAAAGACTAATCACCGATTCTTGGCGCGACTTTTTCCAAGAGCTTAAAACCTCTATCGGTGGTATTGAAAAGGAAATTGTGGTTTCAATTTCTAATAATGTAACGGCAACGGATCTTGATGGGGTTTCGATTGATAAATCTCAATGCTCGGTAAAGTTCTTTGATTATTTAATCCAAAGAGTGACCGATGCAAGTGAAGTAGTTGAAGCCGGAACTTTTACAGTTTCTTATTTGCCTGATTCGGAAGATTATCAATTATCGAACGGGCCAAGCTCCGCAGGTGTTACTTTAACAGTAACTAGTGCCGGGCAAATTCAATACGCAACAACTAATCTTTCTGGAACGGAAAGTATTTCTAGAATCATTGTTAAGCCTAGAAAAATATATGCAAAATCTAGCCTCTATTCAAAGGCTGAAAAAGGTGGGCGTTTATGAGCGATTTAATTGGCTTTAATCCTTCAATGATTGCTTTTGAGGGTGATTATACAGCGGAGGAAGTTGAAAACTTCATTTTAAAATTTGAAGAGTTTACTGAAGCATTAAACCTTCCAAGGGTTGAGTTTGAAACTAGTCATAAATTCTGTAACGGGGTTTATGCGCGTGAAATTAGAATTCCTAAAGGTACTTTAATCACCGGGAAATATCATAAACACGAAAACTTAAACATTCTAAGCAAGGGAAAGATAATTTCCCTTTCAGGCTTAGGAAGAGAAGTTTTAGAAGCGCCACATACGGGCGTTTATCCTCCGGGCAAGAAAATGTTTTTAGTGCAAGAGGATTGTGTTTGGACAACGCTTGTTAAGACAGACAAAACGGACTTAGACGAAATAGACAAAGAGTTTATCGCTGAACAAATTGAAGTTGAAAAAGTAGAAGAAATTAAAAGTGATAAAAAACATATTGGAGGCGAAAAATGAGTTGGGGAAATGTGGCCATAGGAGTCGGAACTTTAGCCGCAGGTATTTTAACAAGTGATGCCGCGAAAGATTCCGCTGACGCGCAAGTGGATGCAGCAAATGCAGCTTCTCAAGCGCAACTCGATATGTATAACCAAACAAGAGCAGATCTTACGCCTTATAGGCAGGCAGGCTACGGAGCACTGGAGCAATTGCAATCTGGGAATGCTGCCCAGATTGCTCAAAGTGATCCTGGTTATCAGTTCAGACTTAATGAGGGAATGAAGGCTCTAAACGCCAATGCTTCAGCCACAGGAAATAGGTTAGGCGGAGCTCAGCAAAAGGCTCTTGCTCAATATTCTCAAAACTATGCAAGTAACGAATATGGAAACGCTTGGAATAGACTAGCGAACCTTGCAGGTATTGGAACTAGTGCTACAAACTCAACGGCAAACGCAGGCTCTAATTACACAAATGCAGTTTCAAGTAATCTAATGGGCGCAGCGAACGCGAATGCAGCGGCAACAATGGCTCAAGCTAACAACTATGGAAATATGATTAATAACGGTACGACCTTGTGGGCGATGTATCAGCAAAATCAAAACAACAACAAAACGGGCAACACTGGATATTTAAGCACAGGTCAATCCTATAACAACTTCGGCAACAAAGCATAGGGGGCTAACATGGCAGGTTTAGACACAAGTATTTATTCAATGTATCAAGCGCCTGATATTGCAGGCTCTTACGCTAAGGGTATAAAGCTTTCCGATATGATTAAAGAAAGCCGAGACAGAGATAAAAAAAGGCAAGATGAAAGCCTTTTAAATATGGCGATGAAAAACAACCTTGCAACGAATGAAAATGGGGTTGACCTAAATCAAAGTGGATATTTAGCGGAGCTTGCTAAGACTAACCCAATCCTTGCCTACAAAGAAAAAAACAGGCTAGGGCAGCAAGCGGCACAAAAAAGCCAGCTTGATATTGATACAAGAATGAAAGCCTATGATTATGCGGCAAAAACTTTGCCTATGATCACAAGCCAAGAATCCTATGACGCTTTCTTAAAACAAGGTGAGGCAATGGCACCGGGTTTTTCACAACCTTTTCCACAGTATTATGATCCTAATTTTAACAGCAATTTCCAAAATAGAATGCTAAACGCCAAAGATAAAATTGATATTGAATACAAGAAAAGGTCTTTGGATTTACAAGAAAGAAGGTTGCAACAAGATGCAGCTGGTAAAGCGCAGGATATTCAAAGAAAACAAGAAGAGGCTCAGCAAAAACAATTAGACCTTAAAACGCCTTTCGGTTTGGCAAACAATGCGGCTGACGCCAAAGTTTTAAAAGAAGCTTTTGAGACTAAAGAATCTTTTGACCGAAAACTAAATGAAATGATTAAGCTAAGAGAAGAAAAAGGCGTTGAATACCTAGATAGAGAATCAGTTGAAAGAGGAAAACAGCTTTCTAAAGACTTGTTGCTTGCTTATAAAAATATGGCAAAGCTTGGGGTTTTATCTAAGTCGGATGAAGACATTATCAACGCAATTATTCCAAGTGATCCGTTAGGCCAAGATTGGATGCCAGGGCAAGATTCAATTCTATATAGACTTAAAAAATTTAAGGCTGATTCAGATAAGGACTTTGAAACTCAGCTTAGCACTAGACTGAGAAACAGAACTGGCTCAGTAAGCACAAGACCTGAAAACTCGAAACCAAAAAAAGTCGTACAAAATGGATTTGTTTACACTTTGAATGAGGAAACTGGGGAATATGAATAAGCCAAAGTTTAATCCAAATGAAGCTTTTGAAGTCGGAGGGGAAAAACCAAGTTTTAATCCTAATGAAGCTTTTGAAACTTATAAGGGGCCGGATGTAAGCGGCCTGGAATCTCTTCTAAGAGGTACTTCTCAAGGTATGACTCTAGGGAATGCTGACGAAATGGAAGGGGCTGGAAAGGCCTTTTTTGATGATATGGCAAGCCTTGTAGTGGGTGAGTCAATCGGGCCTAAGCCAAAGTATAACGAAGAAGGGGTTTTATTAAACGCTAACGAGCTTCAAGGGACTTATAAACAGCATAGGGATAATGCAAGGCTCGCTCACAAAAACGCGCAAGACGCCAATCCGGGGCTTTATACAACTGGGGAAATTGTCGGGGGAATTGGAACGGCTCTAGTGCCTGGGATGAATTTAGCAAAAGGGGCAAAATTAAACCAAGTGGTAAAACAAAGTGCCGCAATGGGGGGCGCTACTGGCTTAGGATATTCAAACGAAGAAGATACTACAGGTCAAGTGCAAGACACTCTAATCGGTTTAGGCACAGGTGCGATTATTCCTTACGGACTATCAAAAGCAGGAAACGCAGCTTTAACACAAGTAAAAAAGGGAATTGATTCTTTAGCAAGAGCCTCAACAAAGATTCAAAAAAGAGCCAACTACAAAGAAATTATCGAAGCCGCAAGGGAACTTGGACTTGATGTTACTCCGGGGATGCTGGACGATTCAGGTTTTATCGAGCGCCTTGAATATACGCTTGCAAATAGCTCAAGCTTTTTAGGACAAAGGGTAAAGAGAGCTCAAGATAAGATCACAACTGGTCTTCAAGAAACGGCTGAAGAGGCAACAAAAGACGCTACAAACTTAAGTCCCTTTCAAACAGGCGAAGAGGTAAAAAATCAAATCACCTCTAGCTTTGATGAAAAGCTAGCTCCGGCCTCCATGGTTTTTAATGAAGTAGCTGAAAGCACTAGAAACATTCCAGTGAATGAGACTGGAATTGGACGAATAATTGAAAACATTAAGAAGAATGATCTTGGAGTTTTTGGAGAAGAGGGGAAGCCTGCACAATATTTAAAAATGCTTGGAAGATCAAAAACGGTTGATGATTTAAAAACGGTTCTTACTTATTTGAATAGCGACATTAAAGACGCTACAGGAGCGGAAAGAATTGTATTGGGAAAAATTAAAGATCGTATTTCTAAAGCTGAAGGCCGCTATATTGACAATGCTATTGATGAACTAGAGGAAATGGGCGCTGATAGCATTCCATATAATTTAAGACAAGACCTTAAAGACGCAAGAAAAGTTTGGGCTGAGACAAATAATCAAGCAAGGGAATTTGGAAAAGGGATCAGAGTAAAGGCTGAAAACGTAGCTCAGCTTTTGGATTCTATTGATAACATTCCTTCCGAAAGAATCGGAGAGAAGCTTTTTAATTTAAAAGACAAAAGAACGGTTCTAGCTTTAGCAAAAGATTTTCCACAAGAGTTTCAACTCCTAAGACAAGGAAAGCTCAGAGACATAGCGGAAAAGTCTATTAATAATTCAATAGGCGGAAATGGTGAAGTTTCAACGAGTAAATTTTTAACTCAATTAAGAAAACTTGATCCTGAAGCGCAACAAATACTTTTTGGCGATCAATTAGGGAAAATTAATAGCCTTAGAACTATTCATCAATCTTTGCCTAAAAACTTCAATCCTTCCGGTACAGCTTCACAAGGTGATTGGATTAATTGGGTTACAAGCAACGCGAAAGCAATCCCTACCTGGGCGGCTTACAAAACTCTTTCCAGTGATCTTGCGCAAGATGTAGGAAGAGGTGCGATTAATTTAAGTAAAAACAAAGCACTTAGACAAGGCTCAAACGGGGGAAGGTTAGTAAGTCCTAGGCTTGCTCAAATTGCCAACACTGAAGCAATGGCTCTCCCAAAAGTTTCACAAAGCGTAATGGCAGCGGATAACAACGAAAAGAAACTTAGAGGAAAAGAAAAGTGGGCTGCTGAAGGCGAAGAAAAAATAAAAAAACACGATCCTTCAATAAGTGAAAAGATTGATTTTGAAAAAATAAAACAATCCAAAAAAGGCCAAGCTCTATTAATGAGAGCAAGTGATTTAAAACCAAACTCTAAGGCCTTTGCTAAGGTTTTAAGAGACATTAAAAAGCTAAAAGCAGGGGTTGATAATGGCTGATTTAGCGCCTTTTATGAAGCAACAATTTTTTGATGATAATGGCGACCCACTAAGTGGTGGTTTGATTTATGTTTACAATGCCGGGACTACTACGCCTAAAGACACATTCACAGATGCCAGCGGCGACACAAATCAGACTAATCCAATAGTTTTAGATGCAGCTGGGAGGACTGAAATTTGGATTACAACGGGCTACTATAAATTTGTAGTTTGTGATTCTGAAGATGTTGAGCTTTACACGATTGATAATGTTTCACTGGGTGCCGAGGGCGGAGGTGCAACAGGCGTCCCAGACGGAGGCGACACAGGGGCTTTATTAGCAAAGGCTTCCGGTACAGCTCAAGACTTAACTTGGGACCAACAGGCTTACAGCGGTTATTCTTCTAGATTCGGAGAGGCCTTTTCAAGTACAAATTTGACTGACACAATTAATAAGATTTTAGATTTATCTTATGTAGCTCCGAGCATTTCATTTTCTGCGAGTGGGCAATCTACTACTAGAGAAAAAGGCGACGCAGTTACAAGCTCAACTTTAACGGCCAACGTGACGAAAACCACTGATGATATTTCAGAAGTAAGATTTTACCAAGGTGCTACCCTTTTAGATACGCAAAATAGTGGGGGCGCAATTCCTTCTGGTGGTTCAAACACTTACTCTTGGTCTGGTTCATTTTCTGACAATACAACTTTCAAGGCTGAGGCGGATGACGATGGCACAAGCGGTGGACCGACTACGGTATCGGCATCTAGAACTTTTAACTTTGTTTACCCGTACTATGTGGGTGCAGATAGCGCATCTTTAGCGGCTGCAAGTGTTGCAGGTTTAACGAAAAGAATTATTTCTTCAACTTCTAATCGCTCCGAAACCATTAGCGCAGGGGCAGGGGAAGTTTTTTACTTCGCATATCCTGCGAGCTACGGGGCATTAACTTCAATCTTAGATGAAAACAATTTTGAAACAATTGGGGATTGGACTTTGCGAACTGAAAATATCACTGGTCTAGATGCAAGTGCGGTTAGTTACCGGATTTATGAATTTAACAACACTGTGACGGCAGGAAGTTACACATACACTTTTAAAAGGTAAAAAATGGGAATTACATTAGGTTCAAATTTCGACGTAGAAACGGGGCTGCCTTTAGATTCAAGGCTTGTCGTAAGTGGCTTAATTCAGAGAGACGGCATTAATAGTTTAAAACGCTATGAAGGAATGATTGTTTATGTCGAATCAGAAGCGAAAAACTATCAACTTGTTGGCGGAATTTCTAACACCGACTGGGCCGAGCTTTCCGGTGGCGGAGGCGGTGGGAGCGGAGTAAAAAACTTTATAACCACTGAAAACTCAAGTTTAGAAGATGCAATTAATGATTGGTCAACTTACAATGATGCAGGGCCTTTTGTCGATGGGGATGGGGGATCTTCTAGCTTAACTTTATCAATCACCTCTGACACTTCTGAGGTTTTAGACGGCGTAGGCTCTCTAAAAATTTTCAAACCAAGTTTAGACTGCGAAGGGAACGGGGCAGTAATTGAGTTTGATATTCCTAGGGGCTATCGTGGTAAACTTAGTCAAATTTCCTTTCTAGTCGATGGGACTGAACAAACCGGAAGCGATTTTGAAGTAAGGGCCTATGATGTTACAAACTCAAAAGAAATCTATTGTGGTACTGATGATGAAATAGAAATTCCAAAAGAAGTTGGTGAAATTAAACTTCCATTTCAAGCCGATAGCTCTTGTGAAACAGCAAGATTATGCTTTAACTGCAAAGATTCAAACACAGATGCATATTCGATTTTTATTGATGAAGTGAAGGTTAGTCCGATGTCGAGTGTTAGTGTTGCAAAACACACAGGGCTTTTAACTTGGTCACCTACGACACAAGGTTTCGGTACGATTGGCCTTGATACCGCGGCCTATTCAATAAATGGCAATGTATTAAAGGGGCAAATAAAATTTACCGCTGGTACAGTGACGGGTGACGAAGCACAAGTGTCTTTACCTAATATTGAACTGGACACAAAAGCCTACAGTAACGGTTATCAAGATACAAACATAGTCGGGGTTGCGGCTGTTAGTGGCAGTAAAGAAATTGTTACAGTTCTTTTAGATAAAAATGACTCCTCAGTTTTAAAATTTGGGGTTGCTGGGGCTGGTAGTACAGGACAGAATAAATTTCTTGGAAACCAAATTCTTACAAGTACGCAACAGCTAACAATTAATTTTGATCTTTTCGTAAAAGACAGCAGGCAAGTTTTAAATGAATTTGAATTAAGCCAGCAGACAGTGAAAGCAAGATATTCTTATAACTCAAGTTCAGCAAGAACCAGCATTGCTAACTCGGTTCCGCAAGTTATAGATTATAATGTGAAAGATTATGATTCGCATAATTGCGTAACAACAGGAATTTCTTGGCAGTTTGAGGCACCAAAATACGGATTCTATAAATTCACCGCAAAACAGGTCTTGGATACCACTACGGATTGGGCAGAAGGTGAGCCTTTTACTTTAACTGCGTATAAAGACGGTTCGCCTCATTCGGAAATTGGAAGATCAATTGGTTTTGATAGTAGCTCGTCATCGAATTACAACAATTGTCAAGGTGATACCACCGTAGAGTTAAACAAAGGTCAAATCGTTGATATTAGATCATACCAGACAAGTGGAGCAAGTAGGAGCATTGTTAATGATGGTACATTGACTTGGATTACCGTTGAAGAGCTTCCAGACTTCACTACCTTAGGAGCAATTAAGAATTATGCCACAGATTCTGTTTATGGAACTATCGGAGCAGCCGTAAATGTTTCCAACACGTTTGGGGTTGCGACTTCTCTCACAATACCGGACGCAGGAATTTATAAAGTATGGGGACATATTGAAGCCTATAATACAACAGCCAGAACTAATCCTTATTGGCACAGGGCTTTTATTTCTGAGAACTCGGGATCTTCTATTGCTGATCTTGAAGAAGGTCGTAACACAAATAGAGTTTACGTTGGTAACGGTTTAAGTGATAGAAGAACGGCCTACATTCAACCTTTTTTCTTGAACGTTCCTGAGGGTGGAACAACCTTATATTTAAAACAAACAATCACTGAGCCTGCGACCGATGGAACTGTGGCTCAGTCTTACAACTTAAGCTATGAAAGAATCAGATAACCAAAGGAGACATAATGACTGAAAAAAAGAATTTCGAAGCAAAATTTGAAGAGGGAAAACTAAATATACACATTGATTCTAACCGCGACGGTGAGAATTTAATGGAGGCGAAAGTAAATTTGAACGAAGCGCTTCAAGAAATTATCGCTAGAGGTGAAAAAGTAGAAGACGCAAAACTAGTTGCTTTCGAAATGGGAATTGACGGTTTGAAAATAAAACTCGATACCGACCAAGATGGGGAAGAGCTTTTAGAGCTTAAAATTTCTTTCGTTGAAGCTTTAGACGAGTCAGGTCTTGCAGCAAAATTAAATGGATAGTCTTTTTTCGGTGCGGCTTTTAGTTGAGATTGCTTTTAAGCAGATGATTAAAGCTGTGCCGAAATTCATTGGCTCTTATATTTTATCGGGGCCAATTGGGTTTTTACTTTCTGAGTTTACAGTCAAAGTTTTTATGCAGCTTTATGATGCTGGAATTTTGAAAATAGACTTCGATCAGATAGACAAAAAAGTAGATCTTCAAAAGTTAGAGTTCAAGGATGCGATTAAAAAAGCTCATGATAAAGCAAAGAAAAAAGCACTTACTGAAATGGAAAAAGAAGCTATTCGCCAGGAATATCAAAAAGCTTTGGCTAAGTTTGGCTATTTCAGCGCAGGTTAGCTGTGCGAGTTTTCCAATTCCTAATGTGAAATTGTATGCTGAAATTCCTTTTGAAGATGGCTCAGAAGCGGCCTTTGTAGAAACAAAGACCGGACGCACTGGAATAATTCAAACAGAAAGCTGGCAAGAGTTTAGGCCTTATATGCTAATGATTCATATTGATGATTGGGCAGAAATAAAAAAAACAATCCTCAAAGCTTGCAGGGGAAATAAGAAACTTTGCAAAGACAAGGTTCAAACTATTGATGAAAGCGTAAGGCATTTAGATGCGATAATAAAAAAGGTATTTAAGCCATGAATGGATTAGAGCAAATTGAAAAAATAGAGCAAGTAGCTAATTTAGATTTATCTAATATTTATATTACAGTGGGCGTCTTAATTTTTATGAATCTTGGGGCAATTGGTACGGGTATAATATTCCTAGTAAGACTTGTTTGGATAGCTTCAAAGTATGATTCAAAGATGGAAAAGGTTGAAAAAGACCTAAACAATGCTTTCGAAAAGATAAAAGAGAAAAATACGAAAATTGAGGAAGTATTAGAGGTAGTTCGCAGCTTTAATTTAGATTTGGAACTTACTAAGCAGAAAGTCAGTACATTGCAATCTGAAATTGGAATGCTGGAATGACAAGGGCTGGAATCTATTTTCTCATTTCAATTATTCTTTTGACGGCCCTAGGCTTTCACAATGCCTATTTAAATTTAGAAATTAAAAATATGGAAAACAGAAAATGCAATACGAAGTAGAACTAGAAGATAATATTCCTGGGTGTCCAAATTTTAAGTGGAAAGAAGCCTTAAGTCTTCCAAGTTGGGGGAGTCATGCAAAGCCAAGTTTAGAGGAAATAGAAAACATATCAAAAACAGCATATAAAATGGAAGTAATTAGAGCTCTATTAAATTGCCCTTTGCGAGTTACGAGCTGGCTTAGGCCTAAAGCTTACAACAAAGCTATTGGAGGCGCTAGGCGCTCAAAACATATCGAAGGCCTAGCGGTAGATTTTCAGCCAATTGATATGGATTGCGATAAAGCAAGAGAAATTCTTTTGCCTTTACTTCCTGGTTTGGAAATCAGGATGGAAGATAAGCCAGGTTCGAACTGGGTTCATATAGACTTAGGTGAAGTAATTAATTCTAGGTTTTTTAAGCCTTAGGCTTTCTTTTTTCTAGTATTTAAGAGAGCCTCAATGTCAGAGAGAATTTTTATCTCACTCATTCCAGGAATTTCTTCGCGGTCTTCAATAAATAAACTCCTTAAAGATTGATTTAAAAGAGTTTGATAGGGGACTTCTTGTTTTTTTGCCTCCGCTTTAACCGCGTCTAAAACGTCACCATCTATCATCGTTGTAATTCTAATTTTGTGGGCGCTTCTAGGCGCTTTAAGTGCTTCTTCAATATCTTTTATAGCCTGCGTTTCTTTTTTACTTGAAATAGCCATGCCAATCCTCCAAAAGTTGTTTTTTGTGTTTTTTTACTAGCTTCTTTGCTAATGAATCAAATTCTCTTGAGCCACTAGATTTTTTAATGCTCAAATCCTCTAGCCAAACAATCGTTTCTAATCCTGAAGCGGAAACATGAATGTGTGGTTTTGGTCCCTCATTTGAGTAAACATAGAGCTTTACGTTATTGATTCTCATAAATTCAGGCATACATACATTATGCACTATTTATATGCATAATGCAAGGTAAATATGCATATTAAATCTTCTCTATGATAATACAGTTTTCGAGCTCAATAATACGAACCTTGCTTTCGTTTAATTTTAGGCGCTCAACCAATTCCTTAGGAAGAGCTATGGAATAGCTCGAATTATTTCTACTCACTTTTCGAATGTATTGTTTTACCTTCTTTTCCATTCAAACGTCCAATTATCCGATCTACTCAAACATAAGTGCTTGGAATCGTAGACGTTAGATTACCGCAAATCCGATTTCAGGACCTTTTTATTCTAAACTATTTAGGATGTTTTTCATTTTAGGCCCTAAAGTAGTACAAAATTTATTCGATTAAGAAATAGTAAAGAATATGTTTATAAATATAGGAGGTTGGTTTTGCAGCTTGAAACAGAAGAAAACAAAAAAGTAAAATCTCTTGTGGAAAAAATGAAAGAAGAAATGGCTTTTATGAATGATGAGGATTCCGCGCTGTATTTACAGCTTTGTTTGGATGAAATTTTTAAGCTGATTCGCAAAAAGCTCGTTCTAAAGCATTCTAGCGATTCCGAACCTCAATAGTAGTGTCGGGGGCATCTTCCCAGCGAATCGAGTTGAAATTAGAAGTGCAAAAAGAGAATGGTCTTCCACCTTTTATGTAAGTGCTAATTCCAGAAACTTTTGAATCTTCTAGCCATATTACAAGAAACTGATATTGATTAAAGTTTGTTTCGCAATATTGCCAGGCTTCTTTTTCTTGTTTCATTTGTCTGTTTTCAGGCGGCCCCATTAAATTCATAACGGTCTGCTTGGAGTCACCATTTGAAATTAAAGCAGTCTTTTTGCTTAAGCTAGAGCTTGCACAAGAAACGAGAAATAAAGAGATAAGCAAAGTTAAATTTTTCATGTTTATTCCTTCGGATTCATAAAAATAAACTTAAGATGTTTTTTTAGATCCAGCTTTTGAGTTTACTTGCTTCATTAAATCGAGAATTTCTGCGTCTGGGTTTTTATCTAAGCCAAAGCCTGCCATTGTCTCGATTGCCATTCTTTGAAGGGGCTGGCATCGTCTGTATTCTTCGATAATCCGCTTTTCATTGTCTGATAGCTCTAGAGCTTTAAGTTTTTGCTTTTGCTCCACTACAAGCTCAGAAAGGGCTTCTAGGGTGGGATTGGGATCGGCTTTAGGTTTATAATCACCTAGATTTTCAATAAATAGCCTTGGCAGCTCAATATCAAATGTTTTCGAGATAGTATCTATATTTTCTAAAGTAGGGGAAAATTCGTTTCTTTCCCACCTACCATAAGTCGTATAATTTACCCCTAAGAGATTGGCCATAGCAGTTTGAGAGATCTTCATCTGTTCTCTTAAAATACTTAAATTGTTAGCCAAAATGTCTCTTGCTTTCATAATATCTCAATTTTATTGCATCAATGCGTTAAATTCGATTACTAAGAATGCACATTTGTGTTGACATTAGTGCATTAATGCGTTATTCTCTAATACATGGAACGAACAGTTAATAGAGAGTTATTAAAACAACTGGCGGTAGGAAGAAGGGCCGAAATTGCTTTTAAGGCAAAATGCTCAGAATCTTTAATATCAAAACTTATTTCAGGTGATCGAAACGCTCCTAGAGAGTCGATAAGAGTTTTGATGTGTAAGGCTCTGGGCGTGAAAATGGATGACCTTTTTCCTTGGACAGAAGCAGCCTGATATTACACCAAAGCGAATTAAATTAGCTAAAAAACAAGCATTACGAATGCATTGTTAACATTTTCTTAACACTTAGAAAGTGACAGGATTCTTGCGGCCAAAAGGAGGCGAAAAAGATGAAAAAACTTGAAACAAATTCAGAGTATCACGCAAATGAGGCGGTCGGATCGACACTTCTAAAGGCGATAGTAAAAAAGTCGGTCGTTCATGCTTTGACTGAGAAGATAGAAAAGTCTGATTCAATGCTAATGGGTTCGGCTCTTCATACTTTGATTTTAGATCCTGAAAGGTTCTCGCAAGAGTTTTTGGTCGCTCCTAAAGTCGATAAAAGAACCAAAGCCGGAAAAGAAGAGTGGGCAAAGTTTTTAGAAAAAGCTGAAGGCAAAGAAGTAATTAATGAAGAGCAATTAGAGACTGTAAACGGAATGAGCCGCAGCGTTCTTTCTCACAAAGAAAGTAAAAAATGGTTAAGCGGTGGGGAAGCGGAATTTTCCTATTATGCTCAATGTCCTGAAACTGGCATTCAATTAAAGTGTAAGCCTGATTTTGTGAATCAAGGCTCTTTGATTGATTTGAAATCTACAAGAGACGCTAGCATTCAAGGCTTCTCAAAAGCTTGTGCCAATTTAATGTATCACGTTCAAGCCGCTTTTTACTTCGATGTTTACCAATTAGCTACTGGCATTCAACCGGATGATTTTCGATTTATCGCTGTAGAAAGTGCGGCACCATTTGGAGTAGCAACTTACGTTTTGGATTCAAGGGATTTGGACTTTGGAAGATCCCTTTATAAGAGTGCACTTAAACAATTAAAAAAATACTTAGATGAAAAACCAGATTCAATCCATGCATTCGTATATGGAGAAGAAACAAGAAACCTTAGCTTGCCTACTTGGGCTTACGGAGCATAGAAATGAGCAATTTAGCAGAAATAAAAACAGAATTATTGAGTGTATCTAACCAAGATGTAGAAGCTCTTGGCTCACATTTAGCAACAATGAAGCAATTTGTTTCTTCGCAATTAAAAGAAGGCATCAATAATGACTTCGCAAAAATTGAAGGTACTCCAAAAAAGTCTCTTTTAAAGCCAGGCGCAGAGAAGCTTTGCAAATTATTTGGTTTTTCAAGCCGAGTGGAATGCATTGAAAAGATCATTAGCCCTGAGGAAAATTTTGCGATGTTTACATATCGTTGCACAATTATCCATATAAAATCCGGTGCCGAAGTAGCTCAATGTGAAGGTATTTGTAATTCACAAGAAAAGAAATATCGAGACAAAGCAAAGTATGAAAAGGGGCAGTATGTAGGACGTGAGCCTCAAAATGCAATGGATCTTCTAAATACTCTAATGAAAATGGCGCAGAAAAGAGCTTTCGTTGGAGCTACTATTTTAGCTACTGGGGCAAGTGATTATTTCACTCAAGATGAGGATGAAATTGAAAGTCAAAAAGAGAATAAAAACCAAGTGGTTCAAGACGATAAATTTAAAGATGTAACTCCTAGTGGGGATGTTTCAAGTTACGTTGTGAAAGTTGGAAAGCACAAGGGAAGAACCTTAGAAGAGATCGGAAAGAAAGATTTAGAGAGTTACCTGAATTGGGTTGCGAAAAATAATGATAATCCTTCAGGTCCATTATTAGAGGCCTTGAATAAAGGTCGAGAATTTCTAAGGGGCGCATAATGGCTAGAGCAATTTATATTCCTTTTGGAAAAACAGACTTTTTACTTTGGATGAGTGATTCTGATACTTTTGAAAAGATTGAGCTTGTTCACTACCAAGGATCTACTCAAACCGTTTTAGCTACTGAAGAAATTGACATTGATTTTATGGAAGAAAATTATCCTAAAATCCTCGATGAAGCTTCAAGAAAGTATGACCAAATTGAAAGAGAAATTCAGCTAGAGGAAGAATTAGGAAGAGAAGCCATGTTAGAAAGGGAAGCTGATCATCAATATGACATGGATAAAGCGGAGAATTTTTAATGCTAGTCGCAGGGATAGAAAACAAAACAAGGCTAGAGTTAGATCAAGAGCTTCAAGAAAAATTAAAACAGCTAGATCATTATTTCTCTATGATTGATGAAATTGCAGGCTCGCTAAGTGAAGCGCCAGACTTACAAGAACATTTTTGGAGGCAAGTAGATGAAAGCCGTCCAATGATTTCTAGACGGCAATTGAAAATTAAAGAAGCTCTTATGCTAATGGAGGTTGTGAAGTGAAAAGAACTTGCAAGGGATGCGGTGTCGATATTTCCAAGAAGCACAAAAATGCCAAGTTTTGCACACAGAAATGCAAAGACACTTTTCATAATTGGACTAATCCTAGAGGGAAATTTAAACACTTAAATGATGACCATTCAAATAACTACATTGAAGAAGGATGGGACGGACACAAAGGAAGTTTTAAATGAACAAAGTAATTATAATCGGCCAAATAGGAAGCATAGATTTAAAAACTTTTGATTCAGGAAAGCATTGCTTGAAAGTCTCAATTGCTACTAATGAAAAATATAAAGATAAAGAGCATACTGAATGGCATAAAATTTCGGTTTGGGGCAAGAATGGCGAAACGCTTTTTGAGTTTTTAGAAAAAGGTCAGACTGTTTTAGTTGAGGGTAAAATTCAATCTAGTGTTTATGAAAAAGATGGGAATAAATTTAGAAATACTGAGATCCTAACGGATTGGATTAAAGTTTTAGGTAAGAAAGAAAATAGGGAAGATCCTTTCTAGGACAAAAACAGGGGAAAAAATGAAAACACCAATACTAAGCCAAGGCTGCAAAAATTTTGGCGAATACTTACGAGACATGAGAAAAATTGCTGGCATTACTCAGATGCAAATAGCAAAAGAGCTTGGATTTACGAGCGCGCAATTTATTTCAAACTACGAGCGAGGGCTTTGCTACCCTTCGGAAAATAATTTAAAGCAAATATCAGACATTATAAATTTAGATTTTGAAAAGCTTGTGGCTAATTTTATTAGTAGCAAAGCTATGGATATGAAAGAAAGACTTGGACTAATGGAGGTTTCGGCATGAGTGCTGCAAAACAATACGAAGACGATGAAATCACAAAAGAAGAAGCAATGGCAATTCTAAAAATTAAGTCATGGGATGCAATGAAGAATCTAATGAAAAAGCATTCCATTAGCTTTAGAAGAATGCCTAAGTATTACTTTTCTAGAAAAGAGATTTTAGAAGTAAGAGAAAGCTTAAAACAGGTTTTATAAAATGAAACGCTATAGCGAAAAGAAATACCCTAATATATACGTTAAAGAAAATGGCACCTTGTATCTCTTGAAATCTATTAACAATGTTAGGGTTAAGAGATCGCTAGGCACTACAAAAATAAGAGAAGCTTTAGAGAAAGCCGAAGAGATTGAAAACGAGATTCGCAAAGAATTCAATCGCTCGGATTTTCATAGGGCAGAAAGAAAAAAGAAGGGAATTCATAACCCTTCTATTAAAGAGCTTTGGGAAGAATTCAAAAATTATAAATATCCAAGAGTAGGGCCTGGCTCACACAGAATATATGAAAACGCCTGGAATAATCATTTATCCCATTTCTGGGACGGCTTGCATCTTAAAGACTTCACTCCTTTGACGGTCGGGAAGTGGGAAAACTGGTATATAAAAAACCGAAAGAAAACCACCTACTTTAATCAGCGCAAAGCCTTAGTTACCTTTAGCAGATACTTGTTGAAGAATGGGTATATCACAGGCGAGGGATTAGAGTTTGAAGATCTTGATAAAACCGCGCTAAATTCAGCAAAAAGACACAGAAAGAAGCTTACATATACTAGGCGAGAAATCGAGAAGATATATGAAACAGAGAGTGCTTTCTATGGATTAATTTACCGAATTGCCATTACGACCGGGGCAAGAAAATCAGAGATCTATAAGCTTAAACTAAATCAGATTAAAAAAATTGATGGGGTAATGCATATTAATTTTTGGTCTTTTAAAAATAAGAAATTTAGGCTTGTGATGATACAGCCAGACATAGAAAAAGAGATTGTTTCAAGAGTTAAGCTTGCTAAGGAAAAGAAAACGGAATATCTATTTTTTAGAAAGACAAAGCCTAGCGATCATATTGCACCACAATTAATTGATAAACATTTTTTGAATATAAAGCGAAATGTTTTGAAGCTGCCGGACGGCAAGAAAGTCTTCCATGATTTGCGTAGGACTTTCGCCTCAATGACTGCCGAGCAAGGTTGGCCTCCGCTGGTAGCTTGTGATATTCTTGATATGTCTTTAGAAATTTACCAAAAGGTTTATTGCAAAATATCCGAAGAGGTAAAGACAGAGAAGCTTAAGAAATTAGCTCTCGATCAATTCAAAAAAGAGTCCGTAGAGATTCAAGACTTAGAGGTAGACGATGTTTAATTGCCTCGTAAAAGTCTTTGTTCGTGTTCCCAAAGTGTTCCCTCTAAATAACAAAGCTCAATACTTACGGTATGTTACGAGATTTATTGGCGCGCCGGGAAGGATTCGAACCCTCGACCCTCAGATCCGAAGTCTGATGCTCTATCCAGCTGAGCTACCGACGCTTGGTTTGGATTTTTTTAAAGTAATATATGTCTGGGGGCTTGGCAAATTAATGCCTAATGAGGAGATTAATTGCATTTTAAAGTGGCAAAAATTAGAATTCTATTCTTAGATGCTGTCTGAAATTTTTGGTTTCAATTTTCTTTCCGCTAAGCAATATATCCACCAACCATGGCTCTTTTCTACGGACGGCATCGTAAATCGATTTTGTCCAAAGTAAGTATTCAGTGGCTTGAGTTCGACTGATGGTTGATTCAGGAAACTTTACTTCTACCGTTTCGTGAGTTTTATTCCATTCAATGAAATAACCCTCAGTCTTTTGCTGCCACTCGTCCACACTACGGTTATTTAAAATTTTATGTGGTTGATGAAGTAGGTATTTTAAACTTTCAAATTGATATCTTTGCGCGTTTAAATGACGTCTTTGTTTTGAAGGTGACCATTTTTCGCGATTCTCTTTGTACAACTGACTCATAATTTCAATGAACATTAAAAAATCAATCTGACTTAAATCTCTACCATCAAAGTGTAAGTGAAATCCCGCGTAGGGCCCAGACTCAGCACCAAAGGACTTTAAAATGCCAAAAGAATTCATTAATATTTGAGTTTGTTCCCAATTTGTCATGATTGGAAACGAGAGTTCGAAAGGCTCATAGTTATCACGAGTGGGGAAGTTTTCAGTTGAAAAAATGAGGTGCTTTTCTTTGCGATCGATATAAAAATTAAGTTCAGGGTCATTTTGAATGCTATCAGGAATGAATCGCATTTTTTTAACACCCATTGTGTGGAGCATATTTTCAAAAGCTTTAAAGACTTCCCCTTGGTGAACATTGCTCGGCAACTCTAGCTCCATATCCACCCCAAGGCGAGTATAAGATTGTAGCTTTGGAGCTTGTAACCACGCATTTACGATCTTGCGATCAATCTGTTTTTTCCAAGGTGTGAATCGACACGACATAGAAGCTATGGCATCAATCGCAATGGTGCTGATGAGAATAGAAAGTACTAGTTTTTTAAGCATTGCGTTAGCTTTAGCCTAAAAAAAGGATTTTAGGAATAAATTCGACTAGTTAGTTACTTATTCCGAAAAAATTTCAGGATTTTTGGTCAATATTTAGGAGTTAGACTGGGGATTCGTATCTATTTTGTTTTTCTTTCGCTCTTTCTACTCCATACAAACTGGCCCCTTTAATTGCGGATGAAGTAAAACTAAGGCCTCGAAATGCCTTTCTGAATTCGTTGCAGGGAAAGTCAAAACTCGGACAATGCTTTTTTAATAAATGTTTACTTGCAACTACTAAAACTTATCCGCAATTAAAGGGACTAGGTGAAACCAAGCCATACCGAATTATTAATGCGAAAGCATTGGCTTCTTTAATTTTGACAATTCAAGGTGGATTATTAAGTGAGAAAAAACAGGGCACTGATCTTTTAAATTTAGAGAAGAATCCATTGATAGAAAATCAAACTTAATGAAGTAGTTAATTTTTTAGCAACTTACAAGTATCAAGTATCAAGTATCTAGCTTTGGTATCAAGCTGGCCCTAAAATATCTGGCACCGGCTTTGCTCTTATACATTATGTCCAAATTAAGGGGGGATATAATGAGCAAAATGCCACTAGTAAGTATAATGTGCGGCCTACTGCTTAGCGCATGTGCACAAAAGAATGATGCCAATGATATAATTCAAACTCCAATAAATCCAAAAGGAACACAAAAAGAAGTAATTAGTGACGAAGCAAAAGCTGAGCTTTTGATTGAAGGTAATTGGTTCACTCGAGATCCAATTTTAAATTCAGAAGAAGGTGTTTCCTCTGACAAAGCTCTTGCACAATTGCAGCTGCCAGAAGCTAGTGAAGTGATTGTTGCAGTCATTGACTCAGGAGTGGATACAGAGCATGAGGATCTGCAAGGAAAAATCTGGTTTAATCCTGGCGAAACTGGTCTTGATGAAAATGGTAATGATAAAGCGAGTAATGGAATAGACGATGATCAAAATGGTTATGTCGACGATATCCACGGTTGGAACTTTATTGGTGGTGCTGACGGAAGTCATATTGACTATGAAAGCTTAGAAATGACTCGTGAACTTGTGCGCTTTAAAGCAAAACTTTCTAGCGGGATTGAACTAAGTGATGAGGAAAAACTATATTTTGAAAAAGTGCAAAAAGCGGTAGCTGACGAAAGAGAGTATGCAAATAGTCGAATCGAAAAATACCAGCCAGTAGGGGACAAAATAGAAGCTATGAAAAAGCTTTTACAGGAAAAGCTTGGACTGAAGGAGTTCACTAAATCAAGTCTTGAAGCAATATCTAGTTCGGATGAAGAAGTCATTGCGGCGAAGGATCACCTTCTGCAAACCATAGCTAAATTTGGATCTGTAAATCGTATTGCCAGTTCCCTTGAGTACTATCACGCGATTTTGGATTATTACACCAACGAAAGCTTTGATCCGCGATCAGAAATCGTGAAAGATGATCCATCCGATTTTTCCGACACTCAGTATGGAAACAATGACGTAAAGGGACCAGATGCAGGACACGGAACCCACGTTTCAGGAATTATAGCTGCTGTTCGTGGAAATGGTCTTGGAGTTGACGGAATTGCACCAAATGTAAAAATCATGGCCTTGCGTGCTGTACCCAATGGCGATGAAAGGGATAAAGATATCGCTTTAGCCATAAAGTACGCGGCTGATAATGGCGCAAGAATTATTAATATGAGTTTTGGTAAAGCCTTTTCTCCTTACAAAGAAAAGGTAGATGAAGCCTTTATGTACGCAGCTGAAAAAGGCGTTCTTATTATGAATGCTGCTGGTAACGATAATGCAAATACAGATGTGGTTCGATCTTTTCCAAATAAATATTTAAAGTCGAGTGCTTATTCTCTTGCGGAGGTTCCAGCATTTTTAAGTGTAGGTGCCTCAAGTCGAATAAAAGGCTTGGCCTTACCTGCGAGTTTTTCTAATTACGGAAAAGAGTCAGTAGACTTCTTCGCTCCAGGGCATAGAATACTTTCAACAACTCCTGAAAACTCATACGATGTTTACTCTGGAACAAGTATGGCTTGCCCAGCAGCTGCTGGTGTCGCTGCCCTTGTTTTGGGTCATTATCCAGATTTAAGTGCAGTACAGTTGGCTGAGATTTTAAAACGTACCAGCAGGCTCTATAGTTCCTTGGAAGTTAGACTGCCAGGTGCGGAACAGTTTGACTTACCTGTAGCTTTTGAAAGCTTATCACTTACCGGTGGAGTTGTGGATGCTTACTCGGCTCTTGAGTTTACGAAGTACTTAGCAGAGCATTAAATTTTAGAGGGTTTTTTGATTTAAGTAAAAAGGAGCCTTTTTCGGCTCCTTTGTTTTTTAGATGAATTAGTCCCCAGAATCAAAGCTATCAAAACTATCTGAGCTATCAAAACTAACTTCTATCTCGATCTCAGGAACTTCCACTTCGATCTCTGGAACTTCCACTTCTACTTCCATTTCAGGAATTTCTAGCTCAGGCCTTTCAACTTCTAGTTCTACTTCTACTTTAGAGTTTTCGGCTTCTGTTCGCTTTAAGCTAAGCAGATGTACTAATAAAAAAACTCTCCATTGATAGCTCTTTTTTAGGTCTAGAATGGGTAAGAAACTTAGTTCACCGGAATTGGTTTGATCTTGAAAAAATTATAAGCCTGTTTGAGATTTACTCACTTACCAATTTCATTTGTTTGCTTTGCTGACAATCTTTTCGGATTTTACAGATAAAATTTCTCAATAAAAAGAATCATCTTGATAAATTTATTAGCATGACTAATCTGTTTCTAGTAATTTAACTGATCACATCATGGAAACCACTTAGAGGAAGATGGACTTTTATCTATTCGGTATTGCCTTGGATATTTACAAAGGAGTTACATTTGAAGAAACTACGTGCGTTGAACCCGGCCCTAAAAATTGCAATAGCAGTTGCGCTTTTTATTTTTAGTAGCCTAGTTTTTCCTTACCAATCTCATGCGGGATTTATTACTTTATTTTTATCTTTGTTTGTAATCTTTGAGGGCTTTGATCTTGAGCTTTTTTATAAAATCCTGATCGCACTGATTGTTGGTTTATTTGTAGGTTTTTCCAGCGTATTTGACCCGGCAATGATTGCTGAAATACGACCAGTGGGTTCCAATATATTTATGAATTTTTTGACCATGGCACTAGTGCCGTTGGTTTTTGCTAGTATTTTAACTGGTGTTACGAGTTTAGCCGATATAAATAAGTTAAATCGTATTGGACTAAAAACCATTGGTTATTATATTGGTACTACTGCGGTGGCCATTGCGATCGGTTTAAGTATTGCTAACGTAATGCAACCGGGACAGGGACTTTCTGAAGATATCAAAGCAGAATTTAAACAAAACTATTCAACGGAAGCTACTGGAAAAATTAAGTCAGCAGAAGATAACAAGGCAACTCTGTTTCAAACGGTACAGAAAATTGTTCCGAAAAATATAATTAGCACTGTGAGTGGACCTAAGCCAGATATGTTAGCTTTGATTTTCTTTGCAGTAGTTTCGGGTTTAGCACTATTGAAGCTTCCTAAGGACAAAGCAGAGCCAGTGATCAAATTTTTTGAAGGAATCACTGATATGACAATTCAAATAGTCATTATGGCAATGCGCCTAGCACCTTATGGTGTGTTCGCAATCATTGCTTCCACTTTGGCGCAAACTCAGTCCACAGAACTGCTAATGGCTCTAATCCCATTTAGTATTTGTGTTGTAGTAGGGCTTCTAGTCCATGTTATCGGTACGAACTCTTTGGTTTTATATTTTTTAGCCAAAAGAAATCCTATTGATAATTTTAAGAAAATGAAAGCTGTGGCAATCACTGCCTTTTCAACATCTTCTTCTGGTGCGACGATGCCATTTACCATGAAAACTGCGGAGCAGGAGTTAGGTGTAAAGAAGGACGTTTCTAGTTTTGTTATTCCTTTAGGAGCAACGATTAATATGGATGGAACGGCTTTGTTTCAAGGTGTATCCGCCTTGTTTTTAGCGAATATCTACGGGATTGATTTAACCATTGGTGGCCAGCTTACTGTGATTGTAATGGCTGTTATGGCTTCTATCGGTACAGCTGCAGTGCCAGGGGTTGGGATCGTGATTTTAACAATGATCCTGGTTTCAGTAAATATTCCGCCTGAGGGTATTTTATTTATTCTTCCAGTGAACAACCTATTAGATATGTGTCGAACAGTTGTTAATGTGGTGGGGGATATGGTTTGCTCCATTTACATCAATCACGGAGAAGAGAAAGTTTCTAAGTAGAAAAGATTTTTTTCTAAAAAGCAAAGGCTCTAAGTTTTTACTTAGAGCTTTTTTTATGCTGAATTTTTATTTTTATTTTGAACGTAGTTCTCACGAATCCACACGCGAATCCGTTTGAAAACCTCATCGGTTACTCCGAAAAACTCAAAAAAGCTTAGGTAGGTTTCGCTCTCTTCTTCTTTTTCAGAAAAGTAACAGCGGCCAATTAAAGGGTCGCCATTGTCTAAATAGAAGATTTTAGAGATGAAACGCATATAGGTTCCTTCTTTAAAAGGAATTTTATAACGAATCGCAATTCCGTGTTCACTAACTTCAACCATTTGAACATCGGTAGATAAAACACTGTTTTGAGAGTTTTTAAAGTAGTCCAATTGGATATGACTGGTTTCGTCTTCAAAAGGAAACACATAGAGCATCATTTTTTCCTTCACCAGACTACGATCAATAGGACGATAGAAGAAATCATCGGTTTCCTCAAACTCAAATTTACTAGAGCGAGACTCACCATCTTCTAAACCTAGGATGATTATCTTTACTTTTTTTCGATCTGGTTTTAGGCCAGATTTGTTAATCATTTTTCTGAGGTTTCGCATAAACTCAGGTTTGTCATCACTTCGTATCAGTGCACCGTCTAAGTAGATAGCATAGATTTTTCCTAATTGGTTTTTAGCGTGTTTCTGCTTTTCAGGTCGGTATTGGTGAGTGATGTCACTAATGCTCAATTGTATGCTATTCGCTTTGTGTCTTGCCTCAACACGGATTCTTGCTGGGGAGGTATCTTTTGATATTCCCCAAACATCGATGCGTCCTTGTTGGCCGGCCATGGATACTTCGATGAATTCGTCAAATTCCTCTTTCGAGTGATCGTGAATAAATGCTTTCCAAAGCTCTGGATCATTCTTAAACTCTTGAGCCTCATAGCCAAAGCAGTCGTATTCTTTGCTGCTCTCTAGTTCCATTCGAAACATTTTTCCCTCAGACTTAGAAACTTCAAATTGAAATTTGTCGTCCATAGGAACAGCTCTATATCTTTCCGATAAAGGAACAAAATTATTTTGCTCGTCGTCTTTTTTCTTTTTCTTTTTCTTCTTTTTTTCTGCTTGCTCTGCAAATATGCCTAGGCCATGTAATTTATTAAATTCCTCTAGGGGATTTTTAAACTTTTTAGCTGCATTTAGTTGGGCCATAAAGTTCGTGTATCCATTGTAAGAATGTACAGCAACATTACTGAAGGAGTCTTTATATACTTCTTCGATGGCTTTAGCTGTGTTTGGATCATTGTCAATAACCACAATGTGTTTCATGATGTTTGAATTGTCTGTCGTAGGCGCTGAGGACACGGCTTCATTGTGGTTGTAGGCTTTTTCTAGATTGCTATCTCTTTGCATGGCTTTTCGTACATTCAAAAGTTGCTCTCTACGAATTCCAAAGTAGCTAAAGTAAACTAAAAACTGTCCAGCCTCGGTAGGGTGTGGGATGTTCATATAACATCTAGCGAGTAAGCTTGGACTTTCTTTGCAGAAAAATATTTTGGAATAAAATCTTGCAAATTGTCCTGGTTTAATTGGCTTTGGATTTCTGATGGCTAAACCAAATTCAGAAATCTCTTCGATCTTTCCCAGTTTACCGATGGCGATGGGTTCTTCGATTTGTGCTTTGACCAAAAAGGAGGGTTCGACTTTTTCACCCAGTTTGAAGGCAATTTCTAGTTTTTGTAATAGAAGCTGCTGATCAATTGGTTTAAAAATAAAATCAACCACACCATTTTGTTCGTATTCTTGAAGATGCAGGTCTTCGTAGTAATAGCCCAAAAAAATTAGCTTACTAGGACTCTCTTTTTTGCTCAGTCTCGCATCGGAGAGTTTTTTAAGTAAAAACTCGATTCCTTTTTTAGGATCATCACCAAGAAACTCATCGGCCATAAATACTAGATCTATTTCTTTGTGAATTTCATCATTTTTCAGTAAATGTGGAAGTTCTGGGTCGGGGCTTTCTGAACTAGAAAATTTTCCGCGATCGCCATCAATGTATTTTTCAGCAAAGGCATCCATTGAAGAAAAGATATCGACACGGATTTTTTCTTCCGTGTACATTTCCATAGTCTTAAGCATAAGATTGGAAACAATATTATCCTGTTCAATGATTACTACCTTCTTCATTTACGCCTTTACTTTCAGTCTTCTTTAGTCTTTTCGACGGGTTATGACTTGCTCTTGAGATATAATGACCCTTAGAATGGTTTCTAGGAATAGGTCCAGGGGATTAGAATGCAATTGATTTGGTTTTTGCTTTTTGCAGTTACAGGAGTAGGCTTTCGCCTAGTATTATCTAAATTTTCTGTTAACGGTTTTGGCGTAGGGATATTAATTTGTAATTTTGTAGGAAGCTTTTTAATCGGACTATCTCAGTCTGGTTACCTAGATAAAGTATTTATAGGCTCAACAAAGTTTTTATTTATGCTCGCTTTCTTAGGCGCTTTAACTACTTTTTCATCCTACGCTTTGGAGTCTTCTCGCTATATTTTACAACAAAAGTGGGGAGTTCTGGCGCTATGTATTTTTTCTCATAACCTACTTAGTATAAGTGCTTGTTATATGGGGTTACGTTTATTTACTAAAACAGCTTGATTTGCAGATGTAACGGCGCGGTATAAACCCGTTTAGTTGCCTAGAACTATAACAAAAATCTTTTTAAGGCCTATATTCTTTTTGTTTTCTCTAAGTATTATTTTTGCCTTGGTTGAAAAATTCAACACTTTGATATATAACTACCCGGCACACATTATGGAAAGTTAGGAGGAATGGGTGGTGGAAACTCCTTTGAGTCTGGAAAAGAAAACAACCAGTGAAGACCGTCTTGCGAAATACTCGAAATACGGAAAGAATCACGAAGACATCTTAGCAATGTCAGAAGATCAGTACCCAGAGTTTACTCTTGCGAAAAACAAAGCACGTTTTTTGCGTATGGTGAATTGGTACAAGCAGAAGCAAGAGTGGTTAGAGGTTGCTCCTCTTAGCGCGTTGACGAAGCTTTTTAAACAACAAACGAAAGAGCTGGAAGGCATTCGTGCGTGTAAAATGGATTACGAAATGGAGCTTGAGATGGATACTTTGACGCCAAGTCAAAGATCATATCGTCGTGATGAGCTTAAGATGTATGAAATGCACGAGCGTTTAGCTGTAAGCTTAATCTCCAAAATGCAACGAAAGTTAAAGGCCGGTCGCCGTTAATTTTTTCGAAAATGCAGATTGAAAATCTCCCACTTAATTTGTTAAGTGGGATTTTTTTGTTTTGAATAGGGGGGAGGGCAGCTGCCTCTCTATAATCTATAATCTATAATCAGGTCGCTGTTTCTAAACTACCTGGCTTGTCTGGTCTTTAAAATTAAATTTATCGAAAAATTTTTGTACGCATCAATTTAGCATATCTATTTTTTCTGATTCATCTGGTCTTTGTTTTGAGATGAGAAAAGTTGGGGCTTTGGTCCTGACAAAATCTTAACTTGAATCAATTTTCTAAGTCCCTGTATCAACTGAGGAAAATCAAAATATATCAAAATAAGAAAAAAGTACTTCAGGTCTCAGTTTGATCCGCCGATAAGCTAGTGTGAATCGGTTTATGGTTCCAGTAATCTATGTTTTTATTAAGGGGGTTATATTTATGGCACGTTCGTTAGTGATAGTAGTAAGCGATGACTACAACGAAATCCAAAAAGCTCGTACTTGGGGTCAAGAAAGTGGCTACGAAGTAAAGGCTTATACTTCTGCTCAGTGGGCAGCTGGTCTTGAAGATCCATCTTTTAGATCTAATGTTAGTAATCAAGAATTAAATTTATCAGTAGGTTTTGGCGGACACTCACCAAGTGTGGTTCAAAGCGCTCCAGTAAAAGAGAGCACAGGCGCAACTGTACTTCCATTTCCTGGTGTTAATCAACACACAGGCAAACGTGTTGCTACTATCAATGAAATTGAGTCTATGGCGATCGAAAATGCAATTTTCGAGTTTAAAGGTAACCTAACTGAAGCAGCAAAGGCTTTGGGGATTGGTAGAGCGACTCTTTATCGTAAAGTTAAGCAATATGGAATTGATCCATCTGCTGCTCGTAGAAAAACGAGTCACGCAGCTTAATTCAGCTTAAAAAAATATTTAAGTTTCAGTGATAAAGAGAGCCTTTGAGCTCTCTTTATTTTTTTTCGTTGAGCGCAAAGAGCGAATGGCTTTGGGCTAAAATGCTTCAGTTTGAGAATCTCTTTCACTTCAAAAATCAGTAAGTCATTGAGCTTCAATGTTTGTCTAGGATCATCGTCCAGGATTTTTTGCGATTTAATTGGGGTTTTAAAAGAAAATGTTAAGAGCTTTAAATTACAAATGGATTTTCCGATTCGGAGGGGGGTTGAGGAAATAAAAGATGTCTATTATTATAAGGTTGAAGTTGATGGTTTTCGGACCAATCCTGATTTTCTTAGCAATTGCTGCTTATCTAGTTACAAAAGATTTTAACACATATCGTGATTCGCAAATTGCAGATGAAAGCGTGAGTCTTTTAATTGATATTAGTAAGCTAAATAACTTACTACAAGTAGAGCGAGGAATGGGCGCAGGTTTTATAGCTGGAAATGTGGCTAGCGAAAAACTACTTGGGCATCGTAAAAAAGTAGATGAGTTACTAGTAATATTGCAAAACAGTATCTCCAATTATAATCATGATAAAGCTTATATAAAAGAGTACACTGAGGCCTTAGCAAAATTAGACCAATATCGAAAACATGTAGATGACAAAAATGCTGTGGTTGTGCACATTAAAAACTATTCGAGTCTAATTCATAAGGGATTTGATTTTTACAAAATTGCGGTGAATACAACAAAAGATTTGCCCTTCATTTCAAAAGTTATCCAGTCAAATCTATCTCTAGAATTTGCTAAAGAAAATGCCGGGATTTTACGTGCGAACCTTTCCAATGATGTAGGAAATAATCGAGTCCTATCTGAGCCTCGAAAAATTCAACTATCGAAATTTTATTTTTCTGTAGAAAATTATATGAATGTTGATGTATTAAATTTGCCAGAAAAAGAATTGCTCAAATTATCTAAATTTAAAGACCAAGATCATTGGAAAAAGGTACAGTCGGTATATGCAAGGCTGTATATGATGAGTAATGATGGTGAGCTAAATGAAGATCCAGGGGAGTTTTTTGCTACAATAAGCCAGTCGGTAACTTATATCAATGATGTGATTGGTGCCACATTTAAGGAGATGCACTTAAAACTAGAAGAAAAAAAATCTTCTGCTGTTTTAGGCCTTGTGCAAGTTTTTGCTTTTTCCGCTGTGTTCTTATTTGGAATGTTTCTCTTTGGTACTAAACTAATGAAATACTTCTTATCAAGTGTCTATAGAAGTATTGCGGCCATGGAAGATTTGGAAAAAGGTAAAATTAGCCCTAGCAGTGAAAGCATTCCTAAAGATGAATTTGGAAAAATATTTTCTTCCATTGAAAACTTAAAATTAAATCTTGTAAATATCTTTAAGCAAGAGCAAGTAAATTGGCAGCAAATCGGAGAGTCTTTAGAAGCCCAGAAAGTGGCAGAGAAAGAAGCTCGTGAATTAGCTGAGATGGCTAAAAAAGAAAAAGAACAAGCCATTAAGTCTGCTCAGGAAGCTGAAGAGGCAAAGAGATTGAGTGCCGAAAAAGAGCTAGAAGCAATCGCAGCCATGGATAAAGCAAAGCAATCAGAAGAAAAATCGAAAAAGATGGCCGAGCGAGATCGTCAACGCCTTGAAATAATCCGAGAAAATGCTTCTGAGTTAGCAACCGCCTCTGAAGAATTGAAAGCTTCAGGAACTTCATTGAGTGAAAACTCCATTGGGGTTAAGAACACAATGCAAGAATCTGCTGAGAACTTCTCAGGGATACATAATCAATTAGACGAATTGATGAATGCAGCGAATGATTTGATCAAGCTTGCTGGTGAAGTTGAGAGTTCCTCTAGTGAGACCAGTAATGTAGTAAGAGCTGGTATCGAAAAATCGCAAGCATCTAAAGATACAATGAGTAAATTTGAATCCATTTTAGAGTTGGTTTCGAGCTCCCTATTGCAGATTAATGAAATTGCATCGCAAACCAATTTATTGGCTTTAAATGCGACCATTGAGTCGGCGAGGGCTGGTGAGTTTGGAAAGGGCTTTGCGGTTGTGGCCGAAGAGGTTAAAAACCTTTCCCAAGAAACAGAGAAAGTTACATCCGATGTGAATGAGCGAATGAATGAACTAAGAGAAGCTTTTAAATCTATTAATCTTACGGTGGATGGTTTTTTTGGTAGCCTAAGTAGCGTCGAAGAACAACAGTCCGTCAATTTAAAATTGGTTAATGAGCAAATGACGAAAGTGAACTTAATGACTTCCAAAGTGAGTGGCATGAACAATCAGTTTAACAGCGCTTTATCAAAGATTTCTGATTTGAGTGTTGTGATAAACGGTTTTGCAGGACAAGCTGACGAGACCTTGGTGGTTTCAGGAAAAATGACTGAAATTTCTCATAAATTGAATCAGTCTGCTGCTTAGTTTAAAAAAACAAATAAGTGAAGAGGCCTTGGTTTAGATCAAGGCCTCTTTTTTTTGCAAAGCTAAACTAAAACTCAAAGAGGTTCTGACTGTTTTATTATCTCTAATTTGTTTTGTTTTTGAATTTGATTTGGAACGGTTTTTTCATGTCTCGACGCAATATCTATTGCCTAAAGCTTAGTCTAAAGTGATTTTTTTACGTGCGATCGTTGAGGCTAGAAGGCATAATTTATGTGTTCAGGAGGGATTTATGAAGGCGATTTTAAGCTGCTTGTTATTAGGTTTGTTAGTGGGTTGTGCTACAACTCATAAAGAGAGAAGTGAAGTAAAAGATATCGACACTAAGTTGGATGAAGCGCAAGACGTGAATGGCGAAAAACTTGGTATCAAAGACGATACAATTGTAATTCAGAAAAAAAGACTATTGGCAGAAGAATTAAGAGAACTACAAAACTACACCTACGGTTTAGAAGCAGAAGTTTATGGTTCTAGAAAATACGGCTCTAAGGGACTTTATGGAGTTTATCGCGATTGTCAGGCTGAACTATCCTCTAGTAAATATGGTGGAAACGGAGAGCTTCCTTACATCGAGCCTGCAGAAAGATTGATCGAAGACAAAGAAAGCATGACTTTTGGAAAGGACGAAGACGATAAGCTTGTTTCGGTGACCGAAGAGTTTATTTCTGAAAGAATCGATCGTTTCAAAAAATCTCGCGAAAGCTTAGAAAAACGTAGAGCTGAGTATGAGTTAAAAGTTCGAGTTTGTAAGAACAAACTGAAAAATGCCAAAGAGCAGGTTGAGTAAATAAAACCAAAAGATATTTAATTGAATTGTTGGCGTGTCCTAAGAGGCACGCCATTTTTGTTTATCAGTAATTTTAGGCCTGAAACTACTCACATAAAAAGAGTATTAAATATCAGGTGTTCAGATGGTTTTACTAAGTAGGATCTTTTTTAATAGGATCAAAAGAAGTTTTGGAGATCAAGTATCAGGGCTACGTATTTCCTCATTGAAAAATGATACTAAGGAGCAGAGAGTTAAAT
>CERC01066617.1_pt1 | contig 127133 bp, 110 predicted proteins | sample 530921 | NCBI WGS metagenome assembly CERC01 (sample SAMEA2621099, study PRJEB7988) | marine metagenome | isolation source: saline water (ENVO:00002010), including
TATAACCTATATCCCATCTATCTGCTCCCTTAAACTTTTTAGAGCCAAGTGCATTCTTTTTTCGATTGCCTTTACGCTCACTTTTTCCATTTCGGCAATTTCCGCATATTTTTTACCGTCTATTCTATTTAATAAAAAAGTAGTGCGTTGATTGTCTGGTAAGCTGTTCAACGCGTTGTCCAATTTTTCCTTAAATTGATTCTCCTCCATGATGAACTCCGGAGATTCATTAGTAGTCTTTAAGGTTTGGTCTGCGTACTTTAATCGTACTTTTTCAGCTTTAATAACATTTAAGTATAAGTTATTGGCTACCGTGTATAGGTAAGATTTTGCTTTTTCTGGGGCAACTTTAGCACAATTTTCCCAAAGTTTCACAAATGCCTCTTGAACGGCATCATGAGCTTTTTCTTCATTGCCAAATTTGTAATAAATATAATTGAAGATGGTTTTAGACGTTTCATTAAAAACGCTCTTATACACCAACTCTTCGCAAACGTTCAAATGTTTTTCAGTGTTCAATTCATAACTTTTTATCAAAGATATCCGAAAAAAAACAAAAAAGAAGGTAGGGTATTTTTTAAGTCGGTTGTTTTAGAAACATAATAACAAACAATACCAAGTCATTATGAAAAAGATTTTTAATTATGCAATGTATGTTAGCCTACTAACTATTGCACTTAGTTTTACTGCATGTCAAGATGAATTTGAAGAAATCAATACAGGTGAAGAGCCACAGGCAATAACTGCAAGTTCTTCCACTGCAGATTTAATACAACGTACCAGTTCTAATGATGGTTCTGGTGATAATATAGTAGATGGTACTAGTTGCTTTGAAATCAATTTCCCGTACGCTGTTGAGGTAAACGGAATTCCATTGACTATTGATTCTGAGGAAGATATAGAGCAAATAGAAGATATATTCGATAGTATAGACGATGATGAAAATCTATTGGACATTATTTTTCCTATTACGGTAACATCAGGTGATTTTACCGAGATTACCATTAATGGTTTAGAAGATCTACGTGATTTAGCGACCGACTGTAAAGAAGGTGGCGACGATGATGATATAGAATGTATAGATTTTGTGTATCCAATGACCATGTTCACCTTTAATGTCAACTTAGAACAAACAAATACCGTAGAAGTGTCTAGTGATCGTGAGTTACGTTTGTTCTTTAAAGATTTGGATGACGATAGTTTGGTAAGTTTTGATTTTCCTGTGACACTTAAGTTACATGATGAAACAACCATTGTTGTTGAAAGCAATCAAGAATTGGCAATTGCTATTGAAAATGCAAAAGACGATTGTGATGAAGACGACGATGATGATTACAATGACGATGACTTTAATGAAGATGAGTTTAAAGAAGAACTTGTTGAATGTGTTTGGTTCGTAACAGATTTTATACGAAACGATGTGGATCAGACGCCTCAATATGTAAATTATATATTAAACTTTAAAGAAGATGGTACCGTAGTAACCGGTTTTAGAGGAGCTACAACGGTAGAAGGTACTTGGAGCAGTACGGTGGGCGATGATGGCGCTAAATTAACCATTGATTTTGAGTCTAATACTGATTTTAATTTAGAGTGGACGGTATATGACTTAGGTGATGATCAAATTAAGTTATATAATGATGCCGGTAACAGAATTATAATGAAACAATTCTGTGAAGAAGACTTGCTGGAAATAACGGTTGAAGATCTTAGAGAGACTTTAAGAGATTGTTCTTGGGTTATTAAAAGAGTTAAAAATAACGGAGATCATATCAATAGGTTACTAGGTGGTGAATTTGAATTTCAAGCGGAAGGTGTAATTACGTTGACCAACAATGCAACTGTTACTGAGGGTACTTGGGAAATTACTACAAATGCAGAAGGCCGTTTTGTGGTTGCCATTACTATGGGTGATGAAGGTGCCGTGAGTTTTGAATGGTTGTTAACAGATTTAAAAGACCGAATAATTAAGTTCAACGTCGAAGAAACTTTTTATGAATTGGTCATCGTTAAAAAATGTTTGGTGGATGACGATGTGGAAGAAGATATCACTTTCATTAAGAATATTTTTGATAATGCAGCTTGGGAGGTAGCTTACTTCGCAGAAAATAACGATGTGTCAACAGCTCTTTATGCAGATGTAAAGTTATATATGGAGAATGATGGTACCTTGGAAGTAAGAGACCTAAACGGAGACGTTTTCAGTACTGGAAATTGGTTTGTGTATAGAAACGCCTTTACCGGTAAACTAGAAATGATTATTTCTTTTGAAACAGGCAGTAATTACTTGCCATTGGCAAATGATTATCAAATTCTTGAGATCGAGGAAACTAGGATTGAGCTAAAGCATGAAAATGAGACAGGTTTTTATGATCAACTGGTCTTAGAAAGAGAGTAAGATTAAAACATCCAGAAATATACCGTCAACAGTAAAGAGTTGGGCCTCTTTGGCGGTATTGATGGAGGTTTTATTTTGGGAATTTTTGAAAATGTAATTCCTTTTTTGCCCCACAACTAAGTTAAGAGCATCCATTTTAGTATGGGTGCTCTTTTTGTTTTGTATATTTTGTGGTACTTGCTACCGAATTAGCATTGATATTATTAAATTTGTAGCCCCTTAAAAAAGAAAAGAATGTTCGATAATTTAAGCGATAAGCTAGATAAGGCTTTACATGTACTAAAAGGTCATGGTCAAATTACAGAAATAAATGTTGCGGAGACTACCAAAGAAGTACGCCGTGCCTTATTAGATGCCGATGTAAACTTTAAAATTGCCAAGGAATTTACCAATAGGGTTAAAGAGAAGGCATTGGGGCAAAACGTATTAACGACCTTACAGCCAGGTCAGTTAATGGTGAAAATTGTTAAAGATGAACTTACCCAGTTAATGGGTGGTGAGTCAGAGGGTATAAATTTATCGGGTAAACCATCGGTAATATTGATGTCCGGTTTGCAGGGTTCCGGTAAAACTACGTTTTCTGGAAAGCTTGCAAATTTTCTAAAAACCAAAAAATCAAAGAACCCATTATTGGTAGCCTGTGATGTGTATCGCCCGGCGGCAATAGATCAATTGCATGTAGTAGGTGAGCAAATAGGGGTTCCAGTATATTCGGACAGGGATAATACCGATCCTGTAGCTATCGCAAAAGCTGGTATTGCAAAGGCAAAAGCGGATGGTAACAATGTTGTTATAATTGATACCGCAGGTCGTTTGGCGGTAGATGATAAAATGATGGCAGAGATATCTGACATACATAAAGCCATTGAACCTCAAGAAACATTGTTCGTTGTAGATTCTATGACAGGGCAAGATGCTGTGAATACGGCAAAAGCTTTCAACGATATCTTGAACTTTGATGGGGTTATATTAACAAAATTAGATGGTGATACCCGTGGTGGTGCGGCAATATCCATTAAGTCTGTAGTTGATAAACCAATTAAGTTTATTGGTACTGGTGAGAAGATGGAAGCAATTGATGTTTTTCATCCATCACGTATGGCAGACCGTATTTTGGGTATGGGTGATGTAATATCACTTGTAGAAAGAGCTCAAGAACAGTTCGATGAAGAAGAGGCTCGAAAGATCCAAAAGAAAATTGCAAAGAATAAATTCGGTTTCGATGATTTCCTTAGCCAAATTCAGCAAATCAAGAAAATGGGTAATATGAAAGACCTTATGGGGATGATACCTGGTGCAGGTAAAGCCCTTAAAGGTTTGGATATTGATGATGATGCCTTTAAGCATATTGAGGCGATCATATATTCAATGACGCCAGATGAACGTTCTACACCATCTAAATTAAATGCCAGTAGAAAAAAACGTATTGCAAAAGGTTCCGGTAGGGAAGTTCAAGAGATCAATCAATTGTTAAAGCAATTTGATCAAATGAGCAAGATGATGAAAATGATGCAAGGCGGTGGCGGTAAAAAGATGATGCAGATGATGGGCGCCATGAAAGGAATGAAATAATAAGCGAACAACACAACTAAAAAAGAGACGGATATGGAATTATTGGATGGTAAAAAAGTATCCAATCAAATAAAGGAAGAAATCAAGGCTGAGGTTGCCAAGATGAAAGAGCGTGGTGAAAAAGTACCACATTTAGCGGCAATAATTGTTGGTAGTGACGGTGCCAGTTTAACCTATGTTGGTAGTAAAGTGCGTTCTTGTGAGCGTATTGGTTTTGAATCTACGTTAATTCAAATGCCCAGTACCACTTCTGAACAAGAATTATTGAACAAGATCAAGGAATTGAACGTTGATGATGATATCGATGGTTTTATTGTTCAATTGCCTTTGCCGGAACAAATAGATACCCAAAAGGTAATTATGGCCGTTGATCCAGATAAGGATGTTGACGGATTTCACCCTACCAACTTCGGTAAAATGGCTTTGGATATGAGTACGTTCATACCCGCAACACCATTTGGTATTCTAGAATTATTGGAGCGTTATAAAGTTGATACCAAGGGTAAGCATACCGTAGTTATTGGTCGTAGCCATATTGTAGGTAGGCCAATGAGTATTTTAATGGGTAGAAAAGGTTGGCCCGGTAACTCTACGGTGACCTTAACTCATAGTCACACTAAAAATATTACCCAGATTATTTCTCAAGCGGATATTGTAATTTCAGCTCTAGGTGTACCTAATTTTTTAAAGGCGGAGATGGTAAAAGATGATGCCGTAGTTATAGACGTAGGTATTACAAGAGTGCCAGATGATACAAAAGAAAAAGGGTACTATATAACCGGTGATGTTGATTTTGAAAACGTTAGTAAAAAAGCGTCATATATTACACCTGTACCAGGTGGGGTTGGTCCTATGACGATTGCCATGTTGTTGAAAAACACTTTACTGGCTCGTGAGAGACATAGAAGTAGAAACTAGTATCTAATAAAATGATGAAATCAGCCTTGCGGAACAATCGCAGGGCTTTTTTTATGCAGGTAGTTTTTTATCACTGCTCCGGTTTCTGTAGTGTCATTTGGGGTTAAAATATCAATATCGTTGCTGTCATCATAATCGCAGCTTGCAATGATGGTTATAGAACAACTTAATATAATCACGTAAATTACTTTTTTCATAACAACTACGTTTAATGTTAACACCCAATGTTTAACTAAAACGTTCTTATCTTTAATATGGTATGTTTTCAAACCCAAATAATTAATGTATAAGAGACCGTTAGGTTGTTAAATTTTCATAAGTATTTATTAGGCTGACAGATATTTGTCTATGTTTAGCAGAGGTTTAGGTGATTAGCAATCGCTTAGGCTTCTTTTTGACACTTCTAGAATATGAAATTGAACCATTTTTTTGATGCATCCATAGATATGCTTTGTATAGCTAATTATGATGGATACTTTGAAGATGTAAATCCGGCATTTATCAAACTACTAGGGTATGATAAAGAAGAATTAATGTCCAGAAAAATTAATGATTTTGTTTTTGAAGAGGATAAAGAGGTAACGCAACAGACAAGGGCTAGCTTGCACGAAAACAAAAAATTAATCAGTTTTCAAAATAGGTATGTGACCAAGAGCGGCGGTGTGGTATGGTTATCTTGGAGCGCAGTACCGGTAGATAGTGAAAAACTTGTTTATGCTATAGCCAAGGACATTACCCATGAAATGAATTTAAAGAATGCTAGAATTCTTGAATTTGCAAAAATGAAAACGGTCAATGATGATCTGGTAAGGCTAAATTATACTACTTCACATGATTTAAGGGCGCCATTAAATAACTTAATTTCCCTTTTTGATGTTCTCGATTACAATGTCCTAGATGATGATACGCTACAGATTTTGAGATACATGGAGATTTCCGCCAAGGGGGTGAAAGAGTCTTTGGAGAATTATTTAAAATTAATTGAAAATGCACGTAAAGGGCTAAACACATTAACGGAGATTTATTTTGATCATGTACTTACCAAAACCCAAAACGTATTAAGTTCGATTATCAAGAATTCTAGAACCTCAATTTCTTATGATTTTACACTTTGCAAAAGTGTTTTGTTCGATAATTCTTATATGGAAAGTATCTTCTTGAACTTAATTACCAATGCTATTAAGTATACTATTCCTGGTGAAGCACCAAGAATTGAAATTAAAACGGAATTTGTAGATGGTAAAATAGTTCTATATTTTAAAGATTATGGTCAAGGCTTTGACATGATTAAAAATGGCAGCAAGATTTTTGGTTTAAATGAACGTTTTAATACCGAACAAGATGGCAAAGGCGTAGGTCTTTATTTAATACATAATCAAATTAATAGTCTAGGCGGTACGATTACGGTAGATAGCGAGCTAAATAAAGGGGCTTTGTTTACTATTGTTTTTCCTACGCAATAATTTTTACTGTCCGGTATTATTATCTTGGTAAATATGGCATAATAATGTTTCTGAATATCCACTTGAGTGGTTTCATTAATTATCTTTAAGCATGTAAATTTATTTGCCATGATAAAACAAGTAATAGCAGTAGCATTGGTAATAGGTCTTTTTATAAGTTGTGAAAAGGTTGTAGAGCCTGTTCATACTATACAAGTATCTTTTAGTAATGATATTGGTCAAGAATCTATAGATGGTCGTTTATTGCTAATGTTATCGTCTGATGATAGTGATGAACCTCGATTTCAAATCAATGACGGACTCAACACTCAACTCATTTTCGGTATGAATGTAGAGAATTGGGTTCAAGATTCTGTATTGACCTTTGATGAATCTGTGTTTGGTTACCCTTATGAAAGTTTAAAAGATGTACCGCCAGGGGAGTATAATGTGCAGGCACTTCTTAATGTATATGAAACGTTTAACCTTTCTACCGGCCATACCGTAAAGTTGCCTATGGATAATGGCGAGGGACAACAATGGAATAAATCACCAGGTAATTTATATAGCAAGCCTTTTAAGATAAGGGTTGCGAGCAACGGGTTTGAAAATGTGTCTGTAGAACTAGATCAGGTGATTCCGCCCATTGAAGAACCAAAAGATACCGAGTGGATCAAGCATATAAAGGTGAAATCTGAAAAATTATCCGAGTTCTGGGGGAGGGATATCTATTTAGGGGCTCATGTATTGTTGCCTAAGGGATTTAACGAGCATCCGGAGGCCAGGTACCCATTGATGGTTTTTCACGGTCATTATCCTTCGGATTTTGGCGGATTTAGAACTACACCACCAGACCCTAATTTAAAGCCAGAGTATTCTGAGCGTTTTAGTTTAGAAGGGTATAATATTATTCAACAGCAAGAAGCCTACGATTTTTACAAACGATGGAACGAGCCCGATTTTCCTCGCTTTTTAATTATTGAAATTCAACACCCAACTCCATATTATGATGATTCATATGCCGTAAATTCTGCTAGTCAAGGTCCTTATGGAGATGCTATTACCTATGAACTTATTCCTGAAATTGAAAAACAGTTCAGGGGCATGGGAGATGGGTGGTCTCGTTTTCTATACGGCGGATCAACCGGCGGTTGGGAAGCTTTGGCGGTACAGGTCAAATATCCGGAGGAATACAATGGTTGTTTTGCGGCATGCCCCGATCCTATAGATTTTAGGGCGTATACCTTGACCAATATTTATGAAGATGAAAATGCATATTACTATCCAAGCGCGCATAAAAAATTAGAAGTACCCTCACATAGAAATTACTTAGGGCAAATTCAATCTACCTTAAGACAGGGAAATCACTTAGAGTTGGTGTTGGGCGATAAATCTAGATCAGGGCAACAATGGGATATTTGGGAAGCAACTTATTCCCCACAGGGCAAAGATGGCTATCCTGAAAGAATTTGGGATAAAATGACAGGAGATATAGATCATGAGGTTGCCGAGTATTGGAAAGAGAATTTTGATTTAAGACATATTCTTGAACGTGATTGGGATAAACTGGGCGATAACTTAAAAGGTAAAATTCATATCTATTGTGGTGATATGGATAATTACTACTTAAACAATGCTGTCTACCTAATGGAAGATTTTCTTGAAAGCACAACAGATCCTTATTATGAAGGCGAAGTAAAATACGGTGACCGTGATGAACATTGCTGGAACGGTGATCCTGATCAACCCAATGCCATAACGCGCCTACGTTACAATAGTATGTATGTGCCAAAGATTATGGAGCGTATTGAGAAAAGTGCTCCAAAAGATGCCGATTTAACAAGTTGGAGGTATAAGTAATGCTAGTTGTGCAGTCAAAATAAGGATGTCACTTCGAGTGAATTTTGAGGCACGAAAAATTAGTATCGAGAAGCGTTTCTGTATACAAAGATGCTTGTCGCTATTTAAAATATGTATAATAACTATAGTGTAAAGATGTAATGAAATACAGAAGATTCGGAAGAACAGATTGGCAGGTAAGCGAAGTTGGATATGGAATGTGGGGAATGGCCGGTTGGACGGCAAGTGATGACGCGCAATCTGCAAAATCGTTGGATTTGGCAGTTGAAAACGGCGTCAATTTCTTTGATACCGCTTGGGGATACGGAGAAGGTCATAGTGAGGAGCTGTTGGGCGAGTTGGTAAAAAGACACCCTTCCAAGAAATTATACACGGCTAGTAAAATTCCACCTAAAAATTTTCAGTGGCCAGCAAAGCCAGAATATGCTTTTGAGGAATCTTATCCTACGGAGCATATTATGGAATACACCCATAAGACTTTAAAGAATTTAGGGTTGGAGCAAATAGATCTTATGCAATTTCATACTTGGGATGATGGTTGGAGCGACAGAGAAGAATGGCAACGTGCTATTGAAGATTTAAAAATTTCGGGTAAAGTTGCTGCAATGGGCATTAGTATGAATCGTTGGGAACCGGAAAATGGAATAAAAGCCTTAAAAACAGGAATGTTAGATGCCGTTCAGGTCATTTATAACATATTCGATCAAGCGCCAGTAGATAATTTATTTCCACTTTGTAAAGCGTTGGATATCGCAACCATTGCACGCGTACCTTTTGATGAAGGAACTTTGACAGGAACTATGACGAAGGAAACTACGTTCCCTGAAGGTGACTGGCGAGGTACCTATTTTGTTCCTGAGAATTTGATTTCTTCGGTAGAGCATGCCGATGCTTTAAGACCGCTAATTCCTGAAGGTATGACCATGGCAGAAATGGCATTGCGTTTTATACTAATGAACGATAATGTTGGTACTACCATACCCGGTATGCGTAAACAACGCAATGTTTTGGCGAATACGGCCACTAGTGATGGCAAATTGTTATCTAACGAATTGTACGAAGAATTGAAAAAGCACCGTTGGGATAGAGTGCCTACTTCTTGGTCGCAGTAGTAATTATATTTAGTACTTGAAGTTAAATAATATTATGCTCATGTTAAATATTTTGAAACAGTTCTGTCGGTTATTTTAATGGTTTAAAATCAATAAGCATTAAGTATCGAACTTAACTACACAATACAAGTTTATTAATAAACGTTCTTTTGTGTACATTAAATTTGTAAATGCTTTATAATTAAAATTCAACTTCAGACAAGAATAATATGCTCCGCTATCCTCTACGTTTACTTATTGCTTTAATAGTATTTGTCACTGTTGCCTGCGATCCAGAAGAAAACATCAGTGAATTTAATGGAGAAGATGAGAATGCTCCAAAAATTACCGTCAAAGGTTTTACAACAGAAATTGAAGTTGTCACTCAAATAACTATTGAGATAAATGATGATTCAGAAATTGTAAGCAACAGGCTAATAGTAAATGGAGAAGAAATACTAGAAAATTCGGATAAGAATTTTAAGTTTGATATAAATCCTTTTGACTATCCTGTAGGTGAAAATAAATTTGTTTTTTATTCTGTAGATGAAGATGGCAATGAAACTAAATTTGAAAATACTACGATAATTAAAAAATTTTTAGCAAGTATTGCTTCTCCCTACTTAATCGGTAATGGTAGAGTTTTTATTTCGGCAAATAGCATGTCTGGTGAATTATTAACTAATGTAGAAGTTTTCAAGGATTTTGAAAATGTAAAGTTGTATGCAGGTGATAATTTCACGGAACAACCTATTATAGTAACCTCATATGTCTTGTTAGGTGAAGATAATGGAGTTTTTTCAGAGATAAAATCTATTTTTAATATCGAACCAGGAACTAACTTAATTGAATATCAAAAAAAATCTGGAACTTTTACGGAAAACACTTACAACCCTACTAGCCCTACGGAATATTTTTCGATTGAAGTTCAAGACTTCGAATTTGAAAATATAGCTAATTCTCTTCTTGGAAATTATAGAAATGGTTGGGATACTTATGCTCAAGTCTTTACTACTGAGGTTGTAGAAGAATTAAATGGTTTTAAAAGTAATTTGTTTGGAAATGTTTCAAGAAGCGCGAATGTCGAGGATATTTTACTTCATACTACAAACTCGACTTTAAATTCTAGTTTTGATAAAATAAAGTTAGAAGACTATAGGTATTTGTTTATAAATACATCTAATGAACAGTCAATTTCATTCTCCCAATTTTTACCTCCTAATGATATAGGGTATATTTATTTGCCTGATAATGTAGAAAGATACTCATTATCTGTTACTGGATTCAAGGATGAATCGGCAATGAATCAGCAAAACTATTCAACTATGTTTTCTGAGTCACCACGTAATTTCAATAAAAATACTGTTGAAATTCCTTTAATAAATGAATTTGGCTTAATAATAAGTAAGATTTCTTTTCCTGTAAATGCTTATACTACTATGGAAGCTTCTGTAGTTGGAGAAAAAACTATTGAAATTCCTGATTGGAGTGGGCAAAAAAATGGAGAATTAATCACTTTGAATGGCGATTTCGATTTATTCCATTTGCTAACAATAAAAAGATTGCCAGTTAATAATAAAACAGTGAGATGGGAATATTTCCATAAAAATGAAAATGAGGTTAACCTTAATATTAAATCGTTTGAATTTCCTGAAGTCATAAAATCCCTTGCTTCGGCTAGTTTTTTTGAATTAGAATCAATTAAAACACCAGATATAGAAAATGTCACCTTCATAGGTTCCTCGGGAAATTTAGACTATGAACAATTATTGTTTGGAAATAATGGTTTAATTCCTAGGCCTTACAATGCAGGTCCTGTAGATATTTTTAGACTAAGTACAATATTGAATTCATCTAACGGTAATTGATTTTGGGTTAAGTAATATTTTTTATCTAAAGATTTTGCTGAGTCATTTATTTTGACAAATAATATTTTTATGGGATTGTTGAATGTAATTGAGTATTTATGTATCAGACTTTAAAAGAGAAACAGTTATCATATTTCAAGGTAAATCTATAGTGTTAAGATTGCCATCATAAATATTTAAATTAAAGATCACTTCGCAAACAACTGTCCCATATCTTTAAAAGCTTTAAACTCTAAAGCATTGCCCGCTGGGTCATAAAAAAACATGGTGGCTTGCTCTCCTGTTTTACCCGCAAAACGTACATAAGGCTCAATGACGAATTGTACACCTTTGGATTTTAGCTCTTCTGAAAAGCTTAGAAAAGTATCCCAAGGCAATACTACTCCGTAATGTGGTACGGGTACATCATGACCGTCAACGGGGTTGTGATGTACGGTTTCGGTTTCAGATTTAGGCTTGTAGTGTATCACCAATTGATGTCCGAATAAATTGAAATCTACCCAGTGGTCGCTACTACGGCCTTCTTCACAATTCAATATTTCTCTGTAAAAAGTTCTACATTCCGCTAAGTTGTGTACAGGAATGGCAATGTGAAAAGGTGTAACGTTTTGCATATTCAGTTGTTTCTTAATGCTGAAATTAACTCTTTTTTATTCATTTTAGAACGTCCTTCAATACCAATTTTCTTCGCTTGTTCGTAAAGCTCATCTTTTGTTCTGTCTTCATAAGTAGATGCTTTACCACCTTTTTTGCCCGCATTTTCAGTATTGGCGATTCTAGCTGCTTTTTCCTTGCTATAGCCCTTGTCTACCAATGCTTCATATTGCTCTTCGTTTTTAATTTGCGGTATGTTATTTGATTTTGCCATTTTTTATTTTAAAAATAAATAATTAATGGTCTGTGAACGTGCTGTATACAATTAGAAATTACTCCGCTAAAAAGGAAATGATTTTGTCGTTGACCTCATCTTGGTGCATGGAGTGTCCAAATCCCTCAGTGCTTATAAATTCACTCCCTTTCCAATGTTTATGTACATCAACAGATGCATGGTAAGGTGCAATTTTATCAAATCGATCATGAAAGAGCAATCCTTTTTTAGTATTGTTCTCAACAAATTTGGCACTTGAAAATTCATCTGTTGTAAAATTGAATTTTTTATGTACAAATTTTTTGAGAGCGTTAACGACCTTACTGTTTAGACCAAGAAGGTTTTTGTAATGCGTTAGTATTTCATGAAATTCAGAAGGTGAACCTATGGTTACCATTTTTTCTAAAACTAAATTTGGATTTTGATACTCATTGTACAAAATGGTCATACCTCCCATAGAATGCCCTATCGCAACTGTGGGCTTGTATTTTTGTAACATGACCTGTACAAATTCAGCGTATAATGGGGCATGAAGTATTTTCCCTGTAGAATATCCATGGGCAGGGGCATCAAATGCAATGATATTGTAATTTTCCTTTTGTAGTTTTTCAATAAGTTTATGCCATCGCCATGTATTGCTTTCCCAGCCATGTACCAATAATACTGTTTCATTATTTCCAGGCCAGTTATAAACTTGTATTTTGCGATCACCCGTGGTAATGACTTCTAATTTGGCATTGTCCAAGTATTGTTTTTGATTTGGCAAGACCCTGCCTTTTCGTACGGTTGCAAATACCGTAAAAGCTTTGTAGGCAGTTTTCTTTGGAGCAAACCAAACTAGAATATTAAAGTATAGACCGTATAGTTTAGGAATAAGTTTTTGAAGAAATAAGGGCACCTATGAGTTTTTTGAAATTAGTAAGTATTGATGTGGTAATCACTGTTTAATTGTAGGGTATACTGTTAGTCCCAGCCAATCATCATATATTTTACTTTTGCGTTATCAGGTATTTGTACTTCCTCAATATTATTATTGGCATTATATCTAAGACTTTCGGGCAACTCTTTTTTATCTATGGTAAAATAAAGGTCATTGTCTTTTAACAATACCACTACATTGTTAAGAGAAGTAATAATCTTTTTTATGGAATAGTTTTCACGAATCTCTTTAAATGTGCTCATTTTAGAGATGCCCTTGTCGGTTTCAAATCTTTCATCGTTAACAAGTACGTTTTGTATAGTGGCTATACTATCGTTATTAGGTGTTAAGGTCAAAAGCAAAGCCCCACCTTTTTCATAGATTTTGATTTTACTGGCGCCATTGCCAAAATTTAGTTTAACGGTATCTTGAACTACAGAGTCTTTTTCAAAAATTAACTCTATATCTCTTGCCAAGCTTTCTTTTGATAATTTGCCAACTTGGTTGCCGGTAATTTTAAAATCATTGTTCTGTTGATCGGCACAACTAGTTGCTAGTATGCAACAAATAATCAATATAAGGGTATATCTAAACTTCATAGGTTATCTCATCACTTTTTTTAATACTCCAAGTACACCTCTTATAAATGTAGCGCTGGTTAACACCTTTATTACGGGGTTTTGTCTGGTACTGGCTCTTTTGGTGGTCTTGCGCGCAGCAGGTTTGTTTTTTTCTTTTTCCGCTAACTTTTCGGCAGTTTCTATTTTCTCGTTCAAAATTTCATAGGCACTTTCCCTATCGATTATTTCACCGTATTTCTTAACCAAAGAAGAGCTGTTGACTACTTCGTCCAATTCTTTTTTTGTTAAAACATCCATACGGCTCATTGGTGCACGTAGTAAGGTTGCGGCAAGTGGGGTAGGTCTACCTTTTTCATCTAAAGCTGAAATTAATGCTTCGCCTATACCAAGGGAAGTCAACACTTCTTTAGTATCGTAATATTCAGATTCCGGATAGTTCTCTGCCGTTAGCTTGATAGCCTTTCTGTCCCTAGCGGTAAACGCTCTTAACGCATGCTGAACTTTTAGCCCTAATTGAGATAAGACATCATTTGGTACATCTGTAGGGTTTTGGGTTACAAAATATAAACCTATTCCTTTTGAACGAATTAGTTTTACAATACTCTCTATTTGATCTAACAGTGCTTTTGAAGCTTCCTTGAAAATAAGGTGGGCTTCATCTATGAACAAAATTAATTCTGGTTTGTCACTATCACCTTGTTCAGGGAAGGTATCGTAGATTTCTGCAAGTAAGCTCAACATAAAAGTAGAGAAAAGCTTAGGTCTATCTTGAATATCGGTCAGTCGTAATATATTGATATAGCCTCGTCCTTCATCATCTATTCGGGTAAGGTCGTTTACATCAAAAGATTTTTCACCAAAGAACAATTCAGCACCTTGCTGTTCCAGCTCAATGATCTTTCTAAGAATTGCACCGGTAGAGCTTGTGGATATTCTACCATATTCCTTGGTGAATTCTGCTTTGCCAGTACCCGTTGCGTATTGTAATACCTTTTTAAAATCTTTTAGGTCCAATAGGGGCATTTTTTGGTCATCGCAATATTTGAATACCACGGACACAATGCCAGATTGAGTTTCGGAAAGGTCTAGTATTCTTGATAACAGCACAGGACCAAATTCGGAAACTGTGGCTCTCAATTTTACGCCATCTTGCTCTGACAACGAAAGTATTTCTACGGGAAAACTACTGGCCTCAAAGGGGAAGCCTATTTTTTCATGGCGCTCGTCTATTTTTGCATGACCGGGACTAGGTTGTGCCAATCCACTTAAATCACCTTTAAGGTCCATCAACATTACCGGAATACCCTTGTCAGATAAATTTTCTGCCAAAACCTGTAATGTTTTTGTTTTTCCTGTACCGGTAGCTCCGGCAATAAGCCCGTGCCTATTTAAGGTTTTTAAAGGTATTTTTACGAAGGCATTTTTTACGGCTTCACCATTTAACATGGCAGCGCCCATATTTATATAATCGCCCTTTGTGGCATATCCTTTTTCTATATGGTCAAAAAAATCTTCGGTACCGGCCATTTTCTATATTTTCGATAAAAATAGGGCATTTTTCACCAAACCAAAAAACAACATCACCCTTAAATATCACTACTTTTTAACATTGTACGCGCCTATAGTACTAGTCTAAGGCAGAATTAACCATCATGTTCTTCTTATATAAATTGTGAACTAAAGCGTATCTTTGCCGAATGAAAAATGAGGAGGTACTGGAGAAAGTGAATAAAGGGGTGTATTTACCCTTAATGGAAGAGTTTTATACCATACAGGGTGAAGGATTCCATAAGGGAACTGCAGCTTATTTTATTCGTGTTGGTGGATGCGATGTAGGCTGCCATTGGTGTGATGTGAAAGAAAGCTGGAATGCAGAAACACATCCGCCTACGGCCATTGAGCATATTGTGGATAATGCCGCCAAATATTCAGATACCATTGTCATTACCGGAGGAGAGCCATTAATGTGGGATATGAACCCCATTACCATGGCCTTAAAGGAAAAGGGGCTAAAGACCCATATTGAAACTTCGGGTGCATATACCTTATCGGGTGAGTGGGATTGGATCTGCCTGTCACCAAAGAAAAATAAATTACCGGAAGGTCGTATCTATGACGAAGCGCATGAGCTTAAAGTAATTATCTATAACAAACACGATTTAATTTTTGCCGAGGAGCAAGCAGCCAAAACCAATGCAAATTGTATTTTGTACTTACAGCCCGAATGGAGTGTTAGAGACAAGGTGGTTCCAATGATCGTAGATTATGTAATGAACAATCCCAAATGGAAAGTATCTTTACAGACCCATAAATACCTTAATATTCCTTAACTGATTTTTTGCTTATTGGCGACCGCCATTTGCTTGTATATCTAATAAACATTCTGGGTCTAAACCTACTGTGGCAACACCTTTTGCAGTGTTTTGCTGTAAAAGATGTAATACGGTGGCTCCAGATAAAGTACAACCGGATGTTATACCGGCCTCATACTTGGCCAAAGCATTTGAGGATAAAGATTTTCCTGATGAACCTCCAAATTGTAATTCTGCTCGCATAAGGCATCCCTCTTGATTACAATGGTTATCACCCACTAATTGACCATCTTCGTTTTCAGATTGAGATTGGTGGTCATTGACCATTTCAGTACCTAAATCCACTAACCCGAACAAATGCCCAAATTCATGGTTTAGGGTAGTTGTTTCCACATCGCTCTCGTTGATCGATGCACTTAGACTAGCCAATTCCCTAACGGTAACCTCATGAATGATCATTGAAGTGTTTCTATATACCGAGCCTAGGGTTACTAAACCTCCATCAAGATCATCACCTTCCGCAGGGGCATCGGCAAAATAAATATAAATTGCCAAAGTGCTGCCCGTATTGAATACGGTTCTGTTAGAAGTTTCTAAATCTGCAATTTCTTGAAGGGTAAGTTCGTCTTCTGACGGACTGGATAGTTCATTGTAAACCAATTCAATATCTTCTTTGAACGTATGCTGTTTCAAGTAATCGGTGAATTGGGTCATAGCTGACTCCGTTGGTCTGAAACCACTTACGTAAGCTATCTCTATTAAAAGTTTGTCAAAATTGTCATTTGAAAGTATATCAAAGGCAGAATCTCCTGTTGCCAAAAGATTACCGCTCTTATCCACTTGTGTTGTAGCGTTAACATCTTCAGAATCAGAAGAGCTTTTAGAGCAAGAAAAGGTAAATAGTAGAATACCTAACAGCAATAAACCTTTGTATTTGGTCATAATAATATATGTATGCATAGGATAACGAAAAAAAAGTTGACCTATTACTTCATATGGGTCAATCTTGCTAAATAGTCGTAATGTTCGCCTTCCATTACAAGATTACATGTTAAATTGCTATAATTTGCAGCCCTTTGTAGCGTGTTGTAATCAACATAGAGCCAAGGGAAAGTAGTGCTTTTTTCGTTTTTATATTCCATACTAAAGTTCACTTCACCGTAGTAATTAACATTATCGGGTATCCAATAACCACCATCTTCGTCATTTTCGAACATGTAGATAATATCGCTGGAGTCTAAAAGAATTTGTCCGTTCTCATTAAGTAGTGACTTTAGCTTATTGAAAAAGGGTTCTAAGCCGTTTAAAGTACCTGCTAAACCAACGCCATTCATCAAAATGAGAATAGTATCGTACTTATCTCCTTCGTATTTTAAAAGTTCTGAATGTGCGGTGCTTTTAAGTCCACGTTGCTTGCTTACGGATATTGCACCTTCCGATGCATCTAAACCAGTGACCAATAAACCTTTTTCCTGTAAATATAGACCGTGGCTACCTGCGCCACAACCAACGTCCAGAACCTTGCCTTTACATAATTTCAGAGCTTTTTGTTCAATTTTAGGCATTTCCCCAAAATTTCTGAACATATAGGGTAATGGTAATACATCTTCTTCTTCAAGCGAAGAATAGGTGATGATATCTTCTGAATAATTACCTTGTTGATAATCTAAGAGCGCTGTTCCTAAAATGTCCTTGTCCAAAATTCTAGTATTTCTGTCTGCAAAAGTCTCGCTTTTTGGTACTACTTTCCTAGTTTTGAAGAATTAATTTGATACATGGAAGAGGTTTTACGTCTATTGCCCAAAAAGGCAAGGGAAAAACATAATGAAAATAAAAAGTTCTTTGCCAAACTAAGGAAAAAACCGCCAAAAGATTTGGACTATACCATGCAAGAGCTGCATGAGGCGGAATTTGAACGTACCGATTGCCTAACCTGTGCCAATTGCTGTAAAACTACAGGGCCGTTGTTTACCAATGCAGATGTGGAACGAATTTCAAAATCTTTCCGAATGAAACCACAGAAGTTCATTGAAAGCTATTTGCGTATAGATGAGGAGAACGATTATGTGTTACAGCAAGTACCATGTACTTTTTTGGGAGCGGATAATTATTGTTCTATCTATGATGTACGCCCAAAAGCATGTCGAGAATTTCCGCATACGGATAGAAAGAAGTTTCAGCAAATTAGTAATCTTACCTTAAAAAATGTGGCTATTTGTCCTGCTGCTTATAATATTGTAGAGGAGATGAAGAAGTTGATGAAGTAAGTAGAATATTGAAAATAAATTAAGATTGCTGGTTGATATAAATAATCCAAGAGTAAAATGTTACCAATGCATTAGACCTTCAAGTACCTGTATTTGTAAACATATTAGTGCCGTAAAAACTAAAACACGTTTCATTATTTTAATGCACCCTAAGGAGTATAAAAAGGAAAGGAACGGTACAGGCTACATGACGAATCTTCAACTTGAAAATTCTGAAATAATAGTGGGCGTAGATTTTAGTTATAATACTCGTGTAAATGAATTACTGGACAGTAATGAAAATTCATTTTTACTTTACCCGGGTAAAAACAGTTTTAACCTATCTCAAAGAAGTAGTGCTGAAATGCATAATTTTATAGGTAATGGTGCAAATATCTTCATTCTCGATGGTACCTGGCCCTGTGCTAGAAAGATGCTTAAATTGAGTAAGAACCTGCAAAAGTTAAATAGGGTTAGTTTTGATAATAGCATAGCATCAAAATTCATCATCAAACAACAACCAGAAGCACTTTGTCTTAGCACCATAGAATCGGTCTATACCGTTTTAAACTTGTTGAATAAAGGAACGATTGAACAATGTGATACGGCGGACTTCCTAGTCCCGTTTGAAAAAATGATTGAACATCAACTTGATTATATGCTAAACCCAAATAGTAAAAATTATCGCTATGGTGCTAGTTTAGAGATTGCTCCCAAAATCAGGTATAAGACAAATACCGAAAGAAATGTTGTTTTTGAATTAGATTAGCTAATAGTTTTTTATTTACCTCAGATATACTATTCAACCAAAACTTTATTGATGAAACGTACCCTTTATTTTTCTTTATTGATGATTTCCTTATTGGTAACCTATACTTCCGTTGCGCAAGAAAATTTTAGAAATACTGAGGTTATAAAAACTGTTTTTAATGCCCTGAAAACTCAGAGTGAAAAAGAATTTTTAAAAATCTTACCTACTAGAAACGAAGTGGAATATTTGATTCCAATGGTCAAAAATGCTCAGCCCAATGAAAATGTTCCTTCAGTAGATACCATAATTTCAAGCTTTGAGATTAAAGCTATCGAGAATTTTAAAAACATTAGTAAAAGAGGAAACTCTTTCGGGGTATTGTGGAAAGATATTATTTTAGAAAAAGTAAGTTATAAAAGTAACCCTGACCATAACGTGCCTATTGAAAGAGGAAGTATTACCATGGAGTGTTCAAGTAACGATAAGAAGTTTCTGATCGTTTTAAAAAAGTCATATAAAATACAAGATACTTGGCGGGTAATGGACCCAATAAAGTTTACCTTGTTGTAAAATTCTAATTTTTTAATGTCATTAATTCAAGGATGACATGGTATAAGTATCCTGTATTTGTAGCGGGTTAAATCAATAAAACTTTATTATATTACGTAATTAATTACAAAATCATTAGAATTTAAATATTTTACTGATGATACTATAATTGAGTTGCAGGTTGATTTCTGCAGTTTATAATTTAACTACTTATTTATTTAATGGAACAGTTAATAACCTATTTTGAATCGATACCTGCTGTACACCGCTCTTTAATTTTGGTGGGTGGTATTACCTTTTTCTGGATACTGGAAGGTATTGTCCCCTTATACAATGGTGCTTATAATAAGTGGAAACATTCCGTACCCAATTTCTTTTTTACCTTGACCACCATAATCGTAAACTTTCCGTTGGCATTTTTTCTTTTGAAAACGTCTGACTGGACGGTTGCCAATGATTTCGGAATTATTAATTGGTTGCCAGAAATGCCACTATGGGCTTATGTGTTTTTAGGTGTTGCCTTGCTTGACCTTATAGGGGCATATTTGGCGCACTTGGTAGAGCACCGTGTAAAACCGTTGTGGATGGTTCATTTGGTGCACCATACAGATCATAATGTGGATACTACTACAGCAAATAGACATCACCCTTTAGAAAGTTTGATCAGGTATATGTTTACCCTTGTTGGGGTTTTTATCGTTGGTGCGCCTATAGGCATTATAATGTTGTACCAAAGTTTATCTGTAGTATTGTCGCAATTTAACCATGCGAACATAAAATTGCCAAAAAGTGTGGACAAAGCTATTAGTTGGGTGTTGATTTCGCCAGATATGCATAAAGTGCATCACCACTACGTGTTACCATATACAGATTCTAATTACGGTAATATTTTTTCTTGGTGGGATCGTTTGTTCGGTACGTACATGCATTTAGATCGAGAGAAAATTATCTACGGCGTAGACACTTTTCCGGATGAGGTTGCCAATGGTAAAATTGGACCATTGTTAAAATATCCATTTGTTGGGTACAGAAAACCTACCACAGATGGTAGTAATCTAGCGGATGTGGTTAATGAACAGCCTTTAGTAAAGTAGATACTTTGCCCTTATTTTTTTAAACTTTTCAATGTCTTCTTGCCAAGTCGTTTTAATTTCGGCATTGGTAGCACCGGCTTCAATTTGTTTTTGAAGTCTATTATTGCCTGCGTGTTTGGTGAATCCGCTCGTTAAAAAGAATTTACTTTTGTCCAAGGTATTGGTATAGGCGTCAATAATAAAATCCATCGTTACTTGGTTCATTCGTTCGGTATTCGATAAATCTTTGCCGTAACAAAGTTTTCCCTCTTCCTTTGGGTATTTAGAACCAAAATTTGGTTCAGGAGTATAGGTGAAATCATACACTTTTGAATCTAAAAATGACGCTCCATAACGTTGAAACTGAAACTCCGTTCCACGCCCGGCATTGATATTGGTACCTTCAAACATTCCTAAACTCGGGTATAGGGTAATTGAAGTATCGTTAGGCAAGTTTGGCGAAGGTCTAATGGGTAAACTGTAGAACATGTCATGCGCCCAGTTTTCAAGAGGAATTACTGTTAGATTTACTTTTTTATTTCCTTCAAGCCACATTTCTTCATTGATCATATTTGCATATTCACCAATGGTCATACCATACACTAAAGGTATTTGGGTCATGCCAAGAAAAGAAGTGTGTTCTGCTTCCATCGTTGGGCCATCTACATAATGTGCGTTCGGGTTTGGTCTATCCAATACCAAAACGGGAATACCTTTTTCTGCACAAGCCTCCATCACTAATTGCATGGTAGAAATATAAGTGTAAAAACGAACGCCCACATCTTGTATATCGAACAGCACTAAGTCTAAACCCTCTAATTGATCCTGGTTTGGTTTTCTATTTTTTCCATGTAAGGATATCAGTTCTAGCCCTGTCTTGATGTCTTTGCTATTGTTCACGTGTTCACCGGCATCAAAATTCCCCCTAAATCCGTGTTCTGGGGCAAAAACGTGTTTGATGTCCACACCTAAAGATAGTAGGCTATCAACCAAATGGGTGTGACCTTCGGTTTTAAAAATGACACTGGTCTGGTTGGCGACAACGGCTATTTTTTTTCCTTTTAAAATTGGTAGATAGGCTTCCGTGCGGTTAGCGGCTACAACTATTTCTTTTTTCTCTTGTACTATTTGTGGCTCGGTTTGGCTTTGCGTGCGCTCGGCTACATTTTCGGAATCGTTTCCGCAAGTAGCCAATACCAAAAACCATAATAAAACTGTACTTTTGAAATTGGATAAAAATAACATCATTTGAATCTAGAATATTTTATCGCCAAACGGCTTATAAAGGGTAAGGAGCATAAAATTAGTATATCCGCACCAATAATAAAAATAGCTATTGCCGCAATTGCTATTGGGGTGGTTATGATGTTGATCGCTATTGCTACGGGTTTGGGTTTAAAAGAAAAAATCCGTGAAAAAGTGACCGCTTTTAACGGTCACGTACAAATCTATAATTACGATAATAATAATTCTGAAGTATCTGTGGTACCTGTGAGTACGGAACAGGAGTTCTACCCGGATTTTAAAATGGTAGATGGGGTGCAACATATTCAGGCGGTGGCCACCAAGGCAGGTATTATAAGAACGGAAGATACTTTTGAAGGTATTATTGCCAAAGGTGTTGGCAAGGATTATAATTGGAAACCGTTTGAAGAGTTTCTTATTGACGGGGTGTTGCCAGATTATTCCAGGGAGTTGAATTCAGATGTGCTGATTTCCAGGATAATGGCAAATCGACTCAATTTTAAAGTGGGCGACTCGTTCTTTACTTTTTTTCTACGGGATGATGCAGCGGATAAAATACCCAATCAGCGGAAGTTCACCATTACCGGTATTTTTGATAGCGGATTTGAAGAGATTGACGGACTCTATATTTTCACCGACATAAGGCATATTCAACGCATGAATAAGTGGGAAGATACCGAAGTTGGTAATTTTGAGATATTCTTGAACAGTTTTGATGATATTGATCAAAAAGCAAATGAGATTTACGGAGAAACGGTTGCTAGTTTAGATACCAAGACCATAAAAGATAAGTACTATAAAATTTTTGAATGGATCGGACTTTTTGATTTTAATATTGCCCTGATCATAGGCATTATGATTATAGTTGGCGGTATTAATATGATTACTGCATTGTTGGTGCTTATTTTAGAACGAACGCCCATGATCGGTATATTAAAGGCATTAGGTACCACAAATTGGAGTATTAGAAAGGTCTTTTTATATAATGCGGCTTATTTGATTGCGGTAGGTTTGTTTTGGGGCAACCTTATAGGTTTGGGTATTATCTTTATTCAGGATTGGTTTAGGGTATTTAAATTTCCAAATCCAAAGGAGTATTATATTGAGTACATACCTGTAAGTATAGATCTGTGGACTATTCTTCTTTTAAATGCGGGGGTATTGTTGTTATGTTTATTGATGTTACTGATTCCATCATATATAATAACTAGAATTACACCGGTAAAGGCGATACGATTTGAGTAGTATATTATAATAAGCTTGTTCCATATTTAGTTTAGGTTAAATCCCTTTTTGGTAAATTTGGTGTAAAACAGACCACATGCATCAAAAGTTACTTTTTACACTATTTACATTGTTGTTAGTGACCACTAGCAATGCGCAAAAGCTTTCTAAGAACGAAAAGAAGGTTGTAAAAACCATCGAAAAAAATAATGCCCTGGCAATTTCATTCTTGGAGAAAGTCGTCAATATCAATAGCGGAACTTTAAACCTTAAAGGGGTAGAAATGGTAGGAAAAGAGTTTGCTACTGCTTTTACTGAAATTGGTTTTGAAAGTACGTGGATTCCCATGCCCGAAGAAATGAATAGAGCGGGACATTTATTTGCGGAGATTAAAGGGACCGAAGGAAAGAAATTATTATTAATAGGTCATTTAGATACGGTTTTTGAAGAAGATAGTCCGTTTCAAACATTTAAAATGGTGAACGATTCTATTGCCCATGCGCCGGGAGGTAATGATATGAAAGGTGGCAATGTCATTGTGCTCTATGCATTAAAAGCATTACGGGAAAACGGATTGCTAGATGATGCCCAGATTATAGTAGCTTTTACCGGAGATGAAGAAAGTACTGGTAGTCCATTGGAAAAAAGTAGGCATGATTTAATTGAGGCAGCCAAACGAAGTGATATTGGTCTGGGTTTTGAAACTTCTACAGGTTTCAATTATGCTACCGTTGCCCGTAGAGGATCATCTGGCTGGAAAGTTGAAGTGGAAGGAAAAAGAGCGCATTCATCGGGTATTTTTAGTGAAGACACGGGTGCAGGTGCCATTTTTGAAATGTCAAGAATATTGAACGGTTTTTATACCGATGTTAAGGGGGAAGATTTATTGACCTTTAATCCTGGAACTTTAGTGGGAGGAACGTTTGTTGAATTTGATGAAATGACCAGTAAGGGTAGTGTGTTCGGTAAGACTAATGTAGTAGCCCAAAAAGCAGAGGTGCGTGGCGGATTACGTTTTATATCCGAAGAACAAAAAGAACGTGCCCGTAACAATATGAGAGCGGTTGTTGCCAACAATTTACCACATACATCGGCAAAGGTGACTTTCAAAGATAGTTATCCGGCAATGCAACCTACAGAAGGAAATAAAGCTTTGTTGGCAAAGCTAAATCAAGTAAGCCTTGATTTGAAACAAGGTGAGGTAATTGCATATGATCCCGGTAAAAGAGGAGCGGCAGATACTTCTTTTGTAGCGGAATATGTAGATTGTTTAGACGGGTTGGGTACTATGGGAAATGCTGCCCATACTCCTGAGGAAACCGTGAACTTAAATACAATAGAAGCATTAACAAAAAGAACGGCATTATTAATTTATAGATTGATAAATGAGTAATATAACAACATTAAAAGTAGGTGACCATCAGGTTAAAATTGAAGCTGGAGAATTGGTAGGCTACCGAGTTTCTGGTCATGAGTTTATGCATCAAAAAGGGAACCCTGGTTGGCGAAGTGTAGATACTGAAATGTTTCCGTTGATCGGTCCTACCAATGAAACGGACTTTAAGGTAAATACTCCAAAAGGATTTGCTACCCAAGATCAACATGGTCTATTGCGTGAAATGGAATATGTGCTTACCGATAGCACCGATAGTAAAGCCGTATTTTCTAAAACATATAGCGCGAATACGGAGATTTTAAACTCTAAATATCCAGCAAAATCAACTGCAGAAAAGTTGAGTTGGCCTTATGATTTTGAGTTCGTAAAAACACTTGAATTGGTGAACAATTCGTTAGAAGTTACGTTTTCTATTTCAGGAGAGGAAGGTATGCCTTTTATGTTGGGTTATCATCCGGCATTTATGCTACATTCAGAAAATGCCGTAATCACAACGGGCAATCAAGATATTACAATTCCAGAAGTAATGGCGGTGGGTAGTAGGGCACTACAAGTGCCTAAAACGGATACCATTACCTTAAAAGATGAGAAATCTATTCAAATAACATCTGAAGGGTTTAGCCATTTTATGCTTTGGACAGAGGTGCCAAATATGGTTTGTATAGAGCCGATTACCTTTTATCCATATGCCGTGGCACAACAGAATTTAGCGGAAGGATTTATGGTGCTAAAAGATGAGCCTGCCATTTTCAAGGTAAGTTTAAAACCATTGTAGTCAAAAATTACCGTTAAGAACAGACGTATGTGTTATGATGTGAAAACCAGTTTGGAAGCGCAGCTAAAAAGAGCGAAACGTAATCAAGATTTAAAGGCAATTGAAGAAATTGTTGAAAAATTAGGACCGTTGACCGATCTACCGCTTCATCATGCATCGGGGTTTTCGCATCCAGAAGTGTTGATCTACACTAATCAGGATCGTTTTTATCCCATAGTAGCTACTTGGGGTTTAATTCCGCATTGGGTAAATAATGTAGATCAACAAAAGAAAATTTGGAACAGTACATTAAATGCTCGGGTAGAAACCATTTTTGAGAAACCCGCCTTTAGGGATGCAGCTAATGAGAAACGTTGTATACTTTATGTGGACGGAATTTATGAGCATCATCATTTTAAAAATAACACCTATCCATTTTTCATCCACCGAAAAAGTAATGAACCATTAGCTTTGGCTGCATTATGGTCTGAATGGATACACCCTGAACATGGTGGTACTATCCATTCTTTTTCAATTGTAACCACTGTTGGTAATGGCATGATGTCTAAAATTCATAATAACCCTAAATTAAAAGAACCCCGTATGCCATTAATACTATCCGATGATATGGAAGAGCAATGGCTTTCCTCTCATTCGGATTTTGAAAAGGAGTTAAAAGAACTATTGAACAGAAATGACAAGGTGGAATTAGAGGCGCATACCGTGGGCAAGCTTCGAGGTAAAAATTATGCAGGCAATATTGCTTCAATTGCCGATGAGGTAAAATACATGGAACTTGAAACTAACGAATTGGACTTTTAGAAAATGGCATACAGTGAATATTTGGCAGATAGGGTAAGGCCAAGATTAAAGGGCAAAGGGTTTGTAGAGGAGAAGAAAATGATGGGCGTGCTCGTTTTTATGGTTAATGGGAAAATGTGCATAGGTATTATGTTCGATAAAAAAACCGAAGAAGACAAGTTAATGGTACGAGTGGGAAAACTCAATTATGAAGAACTGCTAAATAAACCGGGTAGTAGCCCAATGGATTTTACGGGTAAGCCTTCACGCGGTTTTTTGTTTGTTGGACCAGGTGGGTTCGATAATGAAAATGACCTGGATTTTTGGGTGGCGAAAGCTTTGGAGTTTAATACGCTTTTAAATACATGATCTTGGCTGTCAAATAGGCTTTCATGCCCTATGAAATGATTAAATTTACGGCGTGAAAAACATTTTTCCTTTTCTGGATTGGATTTCATCCTATAAAAAAACCGACTTTGTAAAAGATTTGTTGGCGGGTATTACCGTAGGTATTGTATTGGTGCCACAAGGTATGGCATATGCAATGATAGCAGGTTTGCCACCCGTACATGGTCTTTATGCCTCTTTATTTCCTGTCCTTGTTTACGCACTTTTAGGCACCTCAAGAAAAATAGCGGTTGGTCCTGTGGCCATGGATTCACTTTTGGTGGCTGTAGGATTGGGTACTTTGGCTATAACCGGGGTAGAAAACTATATAAAAATGGTGGTGGTACTTGCTTTAATGGTAGGTGTTATTCAGTTTTTGTTGGGGGTTTTGCGAATGGGCTTCTTGGTCAATTTTCTTTCAAAACCGGTAATTAGTGGTTTTACATCTGCCGCGGCTATTATAATTGTTTTTAGCCAAATGAAACATTTGTTGGGTATTTCCGTAGTAGGAAGTAACAGAATCTACAAGACCGTAATTAATATTTTTTATAAGCTAGGAGAAATAAATTATGTGGATTTCTCAATCGGTCTTGTTGGTATAGCCTTGTTGCTTGGGTTTAAAAAGTGGGCCAAGAATATTCCCGGTATATTAATTATCGTAGTGTTGGGGATTGTGGCGGTTTACTTTTTTCAGCTAGAAACTTACGGAATTAAATTGGTAGGAAACGTACCTAGTGGATTGCCATCTTTTATAATGCCTACATTGAATATTGAAGATGTAAAGCAACTGGCGCCAATTGCTATAGCATTGGCATTGGTGGGCTATTTAGAAGCTATTTCTATAGGTAAGGCCATTGAAGATAAAACGGGGGAAGATACCATAAAGGCAAATCAAGAATTAATAGCCTTAGGATCATCAAATATTGTGGGGTCTTTTTTTCAAGGGTATCCAGTGACAGCAAGTTTTTCTAGATCGGCAATTAGTTTTGATGCTGGTACAAAAACCAATTTAAGTGCTATTTTCAGTGTTATTTTGGTGGTGCTGACCTTACTTTTTTTAACACCGTTGTTTAAGTTTTTACCGAATGCTATTCTGGCTAGTATCATTATGGTATCCGTAGTAAAACTTATAGATATTAAGTACTTTAAATATTTATGGTCAAACAGAAAAGATGAATTTTTTGTGATGCTAGTGACTTTTTTAATCACTTTGTTCATCGGTATTACACAAGGTATATTAATAGGTGTTCTATGCTCTTTATTGCTAATGGTCTATAGGACTTCTAAACCCCATTTTGTAGAGATTGGTAATATTGGCAATTCCGACTATTATAAAAACGTCATTCGTTTTGCGGATGAGGTGGTGGTGCGTAATGATTTGTTGATCGTTAGGTTCGATTCTCAGTTGTATTTTGGTAATTCAGCTTATTTTAAAAAGCAATTGCTTAAGCATATAAAGGCAAAAGGTCCGGCACTTAAAGGAATTATTTTGAATGCAGAATCTATAAATTACATTGATGCTACCGCTGCGGATATGTTGACTAAATTAATACACGATATTAGGGAACGTGAACTGCAATTTTACATTGCAGGCGCCATTGGACCAACAAGGGATATTATTTTTAGTACAGGTATTATAAAGGAATTACAGCGAGAATTTTTGTTCGTAAAAACAAAAGAAGCTGTCGATTTCTTTGATGATCCAAATGAGATATCCTTATTGGCCGCGAAAGTAGCCTATGAAAATAGTAGAATGGCCAAGGCCAAAAGCAATATAAATTAAAAAAATCTTGTACCTTAAAGGTGTAGCGATTGTTATAATATAAAGTAGTTTAGTATGAATATAAAACAGATATATACAGGTTGTTTGGCTCAAGGAGCATATTATATTGAGAGTGAAGGGGAAGTTGCCATTATAGATCCGTTACGTGAGGTAACGCCTTATATTCAAAGGGCTGAAAATGACAATGCCAAAATCAAGTATATATTTGAAACCCATTTTCATGCAGATTTTGTCAGCGGGCACGTAACGCTTTCAAAAGAAACAGGAGCTCCTATTATTTACGGTCCCACCGCTAACCCAAATTTTGAAGCTATCATTGCCGAAGACGGTCAAGAATTTAAGTTGGGCAAGCTCACTTTTAAAGTGCTTCATACACCGGGGCATACTATGGAAAGTACTACTTATTTGTTGCGTGATGAAAATGGTAAAGATCATGCAATTTTCTCTGGAGACACCTTGTTCTTAGGTGATGTGGGTAGACCTGATCTAGCACAGAAATCTGCTGATATGACCCAAGAGCAATTAGCAGGTACGCTGTTTGATAGTTTGCGTTCTAAAATAATGCCTTTGGCTGATGATGTTACCGTATATCCTGCGCATGGTGCCGGTTCTGCATGTGGTAAGAACATGATGAAAGAAACGGTGGATACCTTGGGTAATCAGAAAAAAATGAATTACGCTCTTAGAGCGGATATGACCAAGGAAGAATTCATTAAAGAAGTAACCGATGGTCTATTGCCTCCGCCTAAATATTTTCCTTTAAACGTAAAAATGAATAAGGAGGGATATGAAGATATAGACGATGTGCTTGATCGTGGTAATGTTGAATTATCGCCCGATGCATTTGAAAAAGCGGCTAATGATACCGAGGCTTTGGTGTTAGATGTTAGACACCAAGATGAATTTGTAAAAGGTCATATACCAAGGTCCATATTTATAGGATTGAACGGTGATTTTGCTCCTTGGGTGGGCGATTTAATTGCCGATACCAAACAGCCTTTACTATTGGTGATTCCTGAAGGTAAAGAAGAAGAGGCTATTACTAGATTGTCCCGAGTAGGTTTTGATGCTGCCATCGGATATTTAAAAGGCGGAATAGAAGCTTGGAAATCGGCAGGGAAGGAAGTAGATCAAATAACTTCTATTACGGCACCTGAAGCCAAAACTTTAATAGATAAAGGTAATGCCGTTTTTGATGTGCGTAAAGATGGTGAGTATTTAAGCGAGCATTTGGCAGGTGCAGTTCATACTCCATTAAGTGAATTGAACAAACATTTGTCCAAATTTCCTGAAAAGGGAGAATTTTTGGTGCATTGTGCAGGTGGTTACCGTTCTGTTATAGCATCTTCTATTTTAAAAAGTCGTGGTATTCATAATCTCATCGATGTTAAAGGTGGCTATGGAGCATTGAAGAAAGAAGATTTGGAGAAGACGGACTATGTGTGCCCTACTACGCTATAATTGAAAAATAGTATTGGGGTGTTTTCTTAAATAGCTTTCTACGATACGCTGGGTTTCTAACGTATTTTTTTGCGGTGTAATGAACATTTCTAGGTCTTCCATTTGTGAAATAGCCACTTCGGTAGGTGCAAAGCCGTAACCGGCGTAGTTATTTTCTTTAATGATTACAAAGCCGTTTTCGTCCAAAGTTCTGCCTTTGGTCTTAATAACCAAGGTGGAGGAAACATCTTTAATGTTTTGTATAGCATTATGAACGCGTTCGTTATACTCATCCACCATTTCTAGGTCAGAACAAATACCAAGGCATTGTTTTATTTTGTAGTGAGAACATACGTCCACATTTTCTTGCAGATGGCAATATTTTGGGCAAAGCTCAAAAGTGCTACACAGGGTTTCTAAATATTGTCTGGCCTCCGTTGGGCTATAACAAACGGCAATAGGGTTGGGAGTCATTTTTATCTTATTGAACGCCAAGTGGTAAATACCATTGCGGTCAACGTAAGTGAAAATACCATATTGTTGAATAGACCTTTTTTGAGCACTATTGTACTTGGGGTAATAGTGTTTAATTTCGGCAGATTCCTTTAAAAGTGCAATAAGTTCATTACCTGTTTCCTCATAATCTAAAGAAGCGGTTTCAGCGCAAAGAACCAATTCTTTCGTTTTTTTATCATAAAAATGCCCAAGCACTCTTTTTTTGATGTTTTTTGCCTTACCAACATAAATAATCTTTCCCTTTTGATCTTTAAAATAATAAACACCGGGGGTCGTAGGTAATTTTAAAAATTCTTCTTTTGGTAAGCCGGGTGGTAGTGTAGCTTCTTGAGATTTGGCATTGAGAAATTGCTTGAAAACAATTTCAGCATTTTCAGTTCTCAATAATTTATGAAATAAAAGTACGGTGGCATGAGCATCACCCCTGGCACGGTGCCTGTCAGTTAATGGTATGCCTAAGGCGCTGGTTAATTTTCCTAAACTATAAGAATTGTAGCCGGGCAATAATTTTCTTGATAAGCGTACGGTGCATAATTTTTTTCTAGAAAAGTCATGCCCAAGCAGTTTAAATTCATTTTTTATGACATTATAATCAAAATTGACGCTGTGCGCTACAAAAATGGTGTCTTTGGTAATGTCAATAATCTGTGGAATAATATCCTCTAACAACGGGGCATTACGTACCATATCATTATCAATACCTGTAAGTCCGGTAATAAAAGCGGGAATCTCACATTCCGGATTTACTAGTGAAGTGAATTCGTCAACTACCTCATGACCATCATATTTAAAAATAGAAATTTCGGTAATTTTATTACCCTTAATACCGTTACCGGTAGTTTCTATGTCAATTATCGTGTACAAAAAAGTGAGGAATATCTAATCATTACAAAGTTAGTTGAAAATGAGTTAGAAAGGTAATTTGTTTTATGGTAAAGGAAACTTAGTAGGTAGAAAACTAACTATTATTTAGTGGTATAAAAGTTAAAAAGCATTTAAGTACAGTGGCGCTTCTGACAAATATATACACTTAGATATAGATGTGAAGACATCTAGGGAAAAATCGGAGTCTAGTAGGATGAAAGAACCTATTATTTTCCCTTATTGTTTTGGGCATCTATTGAGGTTACACTAGAATTTTGGGAATTCATGTTATCCTCTAAAATATTGGTTTCAACATTCTCACGTACTACGTAATCTGAAACTAGGTCGTAGTCTTTACCGCAAGAAGATAAACTTAATAAGAAAACAATGGCTGCAACAGGGACGAAAAAGGCTTTGGTAAGGTGGAATTTCATGTAAATGTTGGTAAAATTTATCTCGCTAAAAAATTAACGCAATCCGAAAATATTTAAACTTTATCCATTAACGACGAAAAGTTGAATTTATTCGATGAAATGCACACTAAATGTTATTAACACTAATTGTTAATAATTTATCAGGGTATGATATAAGGTGATTTGTTAATGTAATGGGTGTAGGTTGCAGCTGTTTTATCCATTAATAATATAAAAACCAAGCCCTTCATTTTCGTTGCTTCTCTAGTTCCCCCGATTTCGATAGGCAATTTCCATGAAGGGCTTGGTCTAAAATATATTCAAGGTTTTAGCAAAATCCAATTCCTTTCTATTTCTGTATTTATAATGTAGTTTAATAATCGTTAAAAGCTCAGTTTCGGTTAATTCATAGCTATTCTTTAACGATTTATCTTTCGTTCTCCTATTCTGGCTAAAATTTGAAGTTCTTCTTTTTGTCTTTGCATTTCACTTAGGTTAAATCCGTCCTCTTGTGGGGAGAACGGATTTTTACAACTAACAACTACGCTCTATTGAACCTGATTGATTACCGGGTAAAACTATTGGAAGTTAGGTATCTGTACAATACCCAGTTACGGGTATTTTTTCATGTATTAATACTTTGATTGATCTTTAATTTTTAGTTCTTTTAAAGAATATACCGTGTATTGGGTATAGTATTTTTTAATTACTTAATTCATATTTGAAAAACCAAACCAAAATATAGGATACAATGAAAATGCATAAAGAAGTTACCAGTTTCGCCATTTTAATTTTATTTCTTTTCACATGTAAAATGAGTGTTGCTCAAAAAAAAGAATTGCCCGTGGGTGGTGAACAAAGAATAATCCTAAAGAAAATTGACAATAATCCATTTCAAGAATACAGTTCCACCATTGATTTGGCAGATAGTCGTAAACAGCTTGTTATGGCAGGGCAAAATTATCAAACCAATTATGGTATTTATGCCAAAATAGAAATGGTAAACTCTGTTTTGGGTGAAGAATATAGGACTTTGAAAAATATTGATTTTGAAATAGTAAATTATAAACCAACTTATTTTATTGGGATAGATTCAGTAGTTGTTTCCACAACAAGGGCATTAGATGGGCTAACCTTTATAATTTATACGCGAGCGTTAAGTGATAAGTCAACTTATAATTTGGGTAAAAATGAGTTGAAAAATATTCATTTTGAAAACGGTAGTTATTTACACTCAGAACGTATTTTAAATCCTATGTTTCCTGAAATTAATGAGTCAGGTTTTCCAGTTTTGCTAAATGATGGGCGAATAGCTTGTAAACCAGATAATGGTAAAGCTTTTGATTTTGAGTTTTTCTATAAGGATGGGCGCTTGGTAGTGCGAAAAGAAGATTATGATAAAGAAGATTTGAATAAAGTATATAATAATGAAATTGCATCGACCTTACCTGGTAAAAGATGTAGTTCAAGTTTTAATAAGATTATGTTTTAATGTTAAGAATTTTCGTAGTACTTATTTTATTTAATAGCTCTGATCTCTTGTCTAACAACAAAGGAATTCATGGGTTTTTTGACGCTACAAAAAATAAGAATTATGATTTGGCAGTTAAAATAGCTGAAAGTCAAGAGCATCTTAAACTTAAAAATCATTTAAGCCTGCTTGTAAACCTTTTGATGGAAAAGGATGCTATTTCTAACCATGAAGTAAATTTGGAAATTGGACTAGACACAGAGTTAAATTTTATAAAATACTTAATCTTAGGATATCAATCTACTTTTAAGGATAAGCAAAATAATTTAGAGGCTTTTAAAAATTTTTCCAAGGCTATTAAAATAGCCGATGAATTAAAGGAGATAAAGTTAATTCGCGCAGCACATATAGCTATGTTGGATCTGTTCGCTGGTGAAATTTTTATAGGGAGCAAACAATATGAGCCGTATTTAGATCGGTTTATGAATATTAAAGAAGATCAAACAGATGAAGCTTTAATTATATTTTATAAATTGATTTTTTCTTCAAAAGGTATTGATAATATTGATGCACAATATTATTCTAACTACAAAAAATTAGATTCTATTTTCCAGGATTTTTCTACAACTCATGCCTTTTACCCCGTTTACTATTATGAAAAGGGTATGTTTTATAAAATAGAGGAAGATTTTAATAAAGCTGAAGATTTTTTTATAAAAGCAGATAGTCTTCTAGGTGATAGTAATCATGTTAGGCACTTTAGAAATAAAATTGCTTGGCAATTAGCATACGTTTACCTTCAAAAAGGCCAAAATGAAGAATCTAAAAGGTATTTGAATTTATCAAAAAAGTATTCTGATAGGTTAAGGGAACAGTTTTATGAAAATAGGTTGGCTTCATTTATCCACTATGATGAAGATAAATTTGACTCTGCTTATCACTATCTGCGTAAATCGGTAGATATCGAATATGAATTGGGTTATAAAAATAACACCTTAGAATCGTCAATACTTACGGTTCAAAACCAAACCGATAAATTAAAATTAGATAAGTTGGAGTTAGAGACTTCCAATGTTAAAATAAGGAACTGGGCTATATTTCTAGGAACACTTTTAATTTTAGGATCCTTAATTGGTATTTTAATACATAAGAATACCAAACGTAAACAGTTATTGGCTGAACAAGAGAAAACCTTGCAGCAGCAAAAAGTTTCTAACTTATTGAAAGAACAGGAGCTTGCTACTATAGATGCTATGGTAGAGGGGCAAGAAAAAGAACGGCAACGTGTTGCCAATGAGCTTCATGATGATTTAGGAAGTTTAATGGCTGCGGTAAAATTGCAATTCAATTCGTTGGAAGCTTCAGATAAAAAAGAGAATTTAGAAACTTTTGCAAAAACAGAATTACTCATAGATGAAGCTTATGGTAAAATACGTGCAATTGCACACGCAAAAAATTCCGGTTTAATTGCTAAACAAGGGTTGTTGCAGGCTGTTAAACAAATGGCGGAAAAAGTATCTATAGCTAGCGGAATCAACATTTTAGTGCATGATCATGGGTTGGATAATAGGCTAGAGAATAGTATAGAACTTATGCTTTTTCGTATCATTCAAGAATTGATTACCAACGCAATTAAACATGCCGAAGCTACCGAAATGAATATTCATATTACAAACCATGGAGAAACACTCAATATTTTGGTAGAAGATAATGGTAAAGGTATGCTTGTAAATGCTATTCAAGCAGATAGCAGTGGTATGGGCTTAAAAAGTATAGATAAGCGTATTAACCATTTGCATGGAACCATGGACGTGGAGTCTGAGTTAGGAAAAGGGACAGTAATTATTTTAGATATACCGATATGATAAGACTAGTTATTGCAGAAGATCACCAAGCTCTAATTGATGGATTAGAATTACAGTTGAAGTATGAGGACAATATCAGTATAGTTGGTACCGTAAACGATGGCGAAGCATTGTTGGATTTGGTCAGATTAAAAGAACCCAATGTTGTTATTACCGATATTAGAATGCCAAAGTTAGACGGTATTCAAGCAACAACCGTTATTAAAAAGGAATTTCCTAAAATTAAGGTCTTGGCGTTTACTATGTTCGATCAAAACGAGGCTGTTTCTCAAATGCTAGAAGCAGGAGCAGATGGATATATTTTAAAGAATACTGCATTAAAAGAAGTGCTAGCCGCTATTAATGCTGTTTATGAGGGTAAAACGTATTACGATAGTAATATTACCGTGGCAAATAATTCAAAAACAGGGAGTTCATCTAAAAGTTTACTGACTAAGCGGCAAACAGAAATTTTACACCTTATTGCCCAAGGTAAAACGTCACGTGAAATAGGTGCAGAATTGTTTATTGGTGTTCACACAGTAGATACACATAGAAAAAATATGGCAAGAATTTTAGGTTTAAAAGGAAAGGGAGAGTTATTGCGTTATGCTATGGAAAAAAAATACAGATTTTAAATTTGAAGTACCAATTAAAGAACTATCGTGATAACCCTAAAATAGTCATTGGCTTTTAGAGGATTTAAAGTTTCCTTGATGTTTAGTTAAACTTGATCCTAATAAATGAATGCATCTTTGCAGCGAGTTTAGAATAAGTTTGAGTTAGTTGAAAAAACCGGCATATCCTCATAATGTGTCGGTTTTTTGTGTCTTGACTTTACCACAGAAACTAAAAATTTGGTAGTCTTAAATTATCGCTTTTTAATTATGGACCTATTATTTTTATTGATTTCATACTTCTATGTCAATTCTTATTTATTATATCGGTGTTGGGCTTAAGCTATCATAATTAATCTTAGCTTTAAGGTGAACGTTGATATCCATCACCTTACTCTTACTTTAATGAAGATTACTGAAAAACCTGCTGTTTCTAAGAAAATTGGAGTTTTTGCAATTTGGGCAATTGGTGTTGGGATGGTGATTTCAGGTGAATCTTTCGGCTGGAATTTAGGTTGGGCCATTACCGGACCATTATGGTTTTTTGTTCCTGTGGCAGTTGCGGCTTTAATGTACTTTGGGCTAGTGCAAAATTTAATTGAATTGGCATGTGTACATCCTAATGCCAATGGTCCGCATTCTTATGTCGAAAAAGCTTTTGGTCAGAAATGGGGTTATTTTGTAGGGTTGGCAATTTTGTTTGAATTTTTATTTGCCACTCCTGCTATTGCCAGTTCTCTCGGTGAATATTTAGGGTTTTTAATAGATGATTTAACGATGTCTCCCTGGATAGCTACACTTTTTATATTATTTTTCTCTATCATAAACCTCTTTGAAATGCATGTTGGGGTGCGTCTATTAGTGATTTTAACCTTATTGGCCATTGCGGAATTATTTTTGTACCAAGGTTCTGTCGTTAGTTCTTTTCAAGTGGAAAATCTCATGAATTCAGGAGTGGGGTCATTAGATGTTGAGCGTTTTGTTCAAGCCATACCATATGCTATTTGGTTGTTTTTAGCCATTGAAGGGATATCGCTTATGACCAAAACGATTGATAGAAAGGGGTTTAGAAAAACAATTACCAGGGGGTATAATCTCGCTTTTTTTACCTTATTGACTTTGGCGCTTTTGGTGTTATTCCTTGCCGCTGGAGGTATAGATTGGACATTGCCAGAAAGTATGGATATACTTACTGAAAATCATCCCATGCCTGCATCTATGGCATTGATATTGGGGAAAGAGAATTTTTTAGTGCAACTATTTACATTTATTGGGCTATTTGGACTCATAGCTTCCTTACAAGGAATTGCTTTTGCGGCAACTACGCAGCTAGAGCCCTTGCTGCCGGATTTAAAAATCAAAGGGGTTTCTAAAAGAGCCGTTGCCTCTGCGTTGGTTTTTATTATTAGCCTCGTCGCTATTTGGAGTAGCCAAACCGGATTTTTAATTGAACTGTCGGTTTTTGGGGCGGTATGTATGTATTTGGCGGTAAGTGCATCTTTGTTGGTTTTAAGAAAAAGGGAAGACTTGGTATCTTCGGTATCTGAGTTCGATTGGTATCGACATTCAGATTTTAACCCTATTTTCTCAACCGTTAGCGCTATGACTGCTGTAATTATTTCGCTAATTTGTGTATTGGCTTTTGCATACCTTCAATTTACGGCGTTTGTTATTTTTATTGCTTGTAGCTTGGTGTATGTATTTTTAATCCGGAAAAACTAGCATGGCTTATCAATTTACATTGGGAAAACAGAATTATCTTTTTGATGATTTGAAATCTGTTTTGGCAAAAGCGAGTCCGTTACGATCGGGCGATGCTTTGGCGGGTTTGGCAGCCGCTAGTAATACGGAAAGAATTGCAGCTCAGTATGTGTTGAGTGAATTGCCCCTAAAAGTTTTTTTAAATGAAACAGTAGTTCCTTATGAATTAGATGAGGTTACTCGGTTAATAATCGATACCCATGATGTCAAAGCTTTTGATAACATTTCTCATTTTACGGTAGGTGACCTTAGGGATTGGTTGCTAGAAAATACTACATCTGGGCAAAATATTTTAGAAGTTAGCAAAGCATTGACTCCAGAAATGGTAGCTGCCGTATGTAAGCTAATGCGTAATCAAGATTTGATTGCCGTCACTTCCAAAATTCAAGTAATTACCCGTTTTAGAAACACGGTCGGCTTAAAAGGTCATGTTTCGGTGCGCTTACAGCCCAATCATCCTACGGATGATATGAAAGGGATTTTAGCAAGTACGATAGACGGATTATTGTATGGTTGTGGAGATGCGGTTATTGGTATTAATCCCGCAACCGATAGTCCTAGTGTGACTATTAATCTATTGAAAATGCTTGATGATGTTCGTTTAAAATATGAAATACCTACCCAGAGTTGTGTGTTGTGTCATGTAACTACGGCTTTACAGATTATGGATAAAGCTCCGGTCGATTTAGTATTTCAATCCATTACCGGTTCGCAAAAGGCCAACAGTTCTTTTGGTATCGATCTACAAGTTTTAATGGAAGCTCATGATGCTACTTTGGCTTTGGCGAGAGGTACGATTGGTAATCAGTGTATGTATTTTGAAACCGGTCAAGGGTCCGCTTTATCTGCAAATGCCCATCATGGTGTTGACCAGCAAACAATGGAGGCAAGGGCTTATGCGGTCGCTAGACACTTTGATCCTTTTTTAGTAAACTCTGTGGTTGGTTTTATTGGTCCGGAATATTTGTTCGATGGAAAACAGATTATCCGTGCGGGATTGGAAGATCACTTTTGTGCCAAAGTTATGGGCTTGCCTATGGGTATGGATGTATGTTATACCAACCATGCAGATGCCGATCAAGATGATATGGATAATTTATTGACTTTATTAGGAGTAGCCGGATGTAATTTTTTTATGGGTGTACCCGGTACAGATGATATAATGCTAAACTACCAATCTACCTCTTTTCATGATGCAATGTATTTACGTAAGGTTCTTGGTAAAAAGCCAGCACCGGAGTTTGAAGCTTGGTTGTTGAAAATGGGTATCATAGATGAAGCGGGTAATAAATGTAGCATAGATGACGCGAATAAATTGCTGTTGAAATTATGAGTAAGGATTTAACCATAGCCAATAAATGGCAGCAATTAAAAGAACACACTAAGGCGAGAGTAGCACTAGGCCATGTGGGTACTAGTTTGCCTTTGAGCGAAGTACTGGCATTAAAACATGCATATGCAATGGCAAAAGATGCTATTGTAACCAAGTTAGATGTAGAGGGGCTATCCCAAAAATGTAAAGCGCAGGAAATACCATATCAAACATTTAAAAGTAGAGCAAGCGACAGGCTTGAGTATTTAAAGAGACCTGATCTTGGCAGACAATTACTGTTTAATACTAATTTAACTAAGACTGAAAAAGTCGATATTGTTTTTGTCATTACTGACGGACTTTCGGCAAAAGCTGTAAATACTTACGCCTTTAAAGTTTTAAATCATCTTTTACCAAATCTGAACGACAGCTATACTTTCGCAATTACACTCGTGGAACATGGGAGAGTTGCAATTGGTGATGCGGTAGCGGAATTTTACCATGCAGATTTTGTAGCAGTATGTATTGGTGAAAGACCAGGTTTGTCATCACCTGAAAGTATGGGTATTTACACCACGTATCATCCGAAAATAGGCTTTACCGATGAGCGTAGAAATTGTATTTCAAATATTCATGCCAACGGACTAAGTGGTAAACAAGGTGCTCAACTTTTGCAGTATTTAATTGAAAAATCATTCGCTTTAAAAATAAGCGGAGTAACATTAAAGCTTGAAGTTGGTGAAATATTAAAAATCTAGTTTTATAGCTTCACTTTTATTTCCTTTATTCTAAAGGCTTGTGTTCTAAGTAGATTTTGAAAAATACGAACAATTCTTTCTTGGTTTTCCTCAGGTATACGCCCTCCTATAATCCAATTCTTCTTAGCGTATTTGGTACTTTCCAAGTTGAACTCAGCCATTAAGCATTCTAAAGCTTCTTCGCGAGTTTCGTCGTTCATTTTACTGAACATTTGTTTAATATTTTCGGTCATTGGTGGTTTTGGTAGTTTTCAAAAATAAATAAAAAAGTCTTTCAGCTGGCTAAAAAAAATAAATAGATATGAGCATTTTGATAACAACTTAATGTTTACTTGATATTAATTTAAGATAATTAAGAAATTTAGACCTCACTTTTGCAAACCATAGAAAATAGCTTAGGTATAATAATATCTAATGTTTGTTGACCAAATTTCTTCTTTATATAATTATTTATGAGACTTTTAAAATTACCAATAGTTTGCTTATTGTTCATTAGTGTATATGCGGGTTATACACAAGAATTTAAAGTGCATTCCCATAACGATTACAAGCAAAATATTCCTTTTTGGAAAGCTTTGGGCGCAGAGGTGCAATCTGTTGAAGTTGATGTGTTTTATAAGGACGGAAAATTGTTGGTAGCACATGAACAAAATGAAATTCAAGAAAACCCAACCTTGGCTCGACTTTATTTAAATCCCCTTCAAGAGGCTATAGCCTTAGGGTTGCTTAAAAATAAATCTTTACAATTATTGATAGATGTAAAGTCAAACGCACATAAAACGTTAAATGCTATAGTTGCTGAATTGAAAGAATACCCAGCAATCATTAATGCCGATAATGTAAAAATTGTTATCTCGGGTAACCGCCCAGATTTGAAAGAATATATTGATTATCCTGATTTTATTTTCTTTGATTATCAGAGTTTGCAGCCTGTAAACAATACTGAAGTGCTTAAAAAAATTGCGTTGATAAGTTTAAGTTTTAAAAACTATTCTGAATGGAACGGTAAAGGTAGACTTACTTCTCGGGACTTTATAAGTGTTACTGAAGCTATTAATAAGGCACATGCTTTAAATAAGCCTTTTCGTTTTTGGGCAACACCAGATTCAAAATCTGCTTGGAAGGCTTTTGTAAACATGGGTGTAGATTATATAAATACGGATATGCCCAATGAATGTGTTACATATGTTACTTCCTTAAAAGACAGAGTAGTGCAAAATTCTGTTTTTTCTAAAGTGTATTATCCAAATTTTAAAGTAGATCAAGCAAAACGGGTTCCAAAGAATATTATTCTAATGATAGGTGACGGTAATGGGTTAACGCAGATATCGTCTACTGTTTTAGCAAATAATGGAGAATTGTCCTTAACGCAATTAAAAAGTATAGGTTTTATTAAAACACAATCTGCAGATGATTTTACCACAGATTCTGCGGGTGCAGGTACAGCGATAGCTACAGGGCAAAAAACAAATAATAGGGCAATAGGTACTAATAAGAAAGGTGCGACTATTCTCAATCTCACAGAAATATTATCTGAAAAAGGTTTTTATACAGGGGTCATTACTACAGATGAAATTACTGGGGCAACACCTTCTTCTTTTTATGCGCATAGAACGGATAGGGGTATGGCGGCAGAAATAGCCTCTGACTTAAAAATCTCTAAATTAAAACTGTTTATCTCTCAGCCAACAAAAACGGTAAAACATATTGATGATGCCGGTTTTGTAATGAAAACCGATATAAACACTATAGGCGCAAGTGAAGATGAAAAAATAGGAGCTTGGTTTGATCATTCCAATGAAAACGTGACCGAATCAAATGTCCAAAAATTGGCTTTGGCCACCAAGAATGGAATTTCATATTTGAATAAAGAGAAGCCTTTTTTCTTAATGGTAGAAGGTGCAAAGATTGATAGTTATGGTCATGCCAATGATATAAAGGGTGTTGTTACGGAAAGTATCTCTTTTGATAGGGCGGTATCAGAGGCTATAAAGTTTGCAGATGAAGATGGTAATACCCTAGTAGTGATTACAGCAGATCACGAAACTGGCGGGTTGACCATACCGCAAGGTAATGTTGTTAGGCATGAGATTGAGGCGGATTTTACCACTCATGACCATACCGGCACTATGGTTCCTGTTTTTGCTTACGGTCCCATGTCTCAGGAATTTCAAGGGGTGTACGAGAACAATGAAATTTTTGATAAATTATTAAAGGTGTTGAAAATTGCTGTTAAAAAGTAATTTGCAGAGCACTATCCGCTCATTAGGTTAAAGAGATCATTTTACCTAATGTTTACAATGTTATAATATCACTTCAATTAATTTATAGGAGATTTGTGAACTATGAAAGTGGAGGGAATAGATAACGGTAGTATTGAAAATTTGGTTTTGCGTGTAAAAAAGTCGGACCAAAAAGCATTCAATATATTGTTTACAGAGTTATGGGATCCAATGTATTCCTACGCTTGTTCTATACTCATGAATGACAGTCTAGCCCAAGATGTGGTGCAGGATATTTGGGTAGATTTTTGGCAACGAAGACAAGATTTGGATGTCAAGTTTTTAAAATCTTACCTATATAAATCTATTCGTAATAAATGTTACAATCATTTACGCAATCAAAAATTCAATAAGATTCAGTTAGAGGTTGCACATACATTGTCTGTAGCATCAGATGTGGATCAAAATGATGATGTCATTGAATTATCTACCAGAATAAATAGTGTCATCTCTCACCTTCCAAAAAGATGTCAGGTAATTTTTAGACTTAGTCGTATAAATAATATCGACAATAAGGAGATTGCCCATAAATTGGATATTTCCCAACGTTCCGTAGAGAACCAAATTTCTTTTGCCTTACGCCAATTGCGAAAAGAACTTGCCGTGGCAAAAACCTTGTTTTTCTTTCTTTAGTTTCCTTTTCATTATCTAAAAGTTAAGCACACCGTTGTTTTGTTAAGTAACCATTAAGCCTGCTTTTTGGAGTGTGCGTGCCCCTTAGGTTATGGTACTTGTGATTGTAACAATAGTATAATGACCGAAAAAGAAGTAAAAATACTCATGAACAAGTACCTAAATGGTACAATTACAACTACAGAAGAAAAACTTTTAGAAAAGTTTGATGCTTCTCTAATGCTTGATAAAGAAGGTCATGTATTTAAAAATGATGATCATAGAAAACAGGTAGGGAAAAAACTGCTGAAGAGAATACATGACAAGCAAAATAGAAAGTCGGATAAATCTTGGGTGAAAGTTGCTGCAGCTATTGCGATAATAATCAACCTAGGGGTTTTAACATATTTAGGGTTAAATACAGAAAATAAAAAGACGGTTACTGTATCACAAATAGTTGAAACTACAGAATGGGGTCAACGAAAAGATTTTGTGTTAGCTGATGGTACAGAGATAAAATTGAATTCGGGAAGTACAATTTCATTTCCAGAGAAATTTTTGGGCAACACCAGGGAGGTCACCTTAGTGGGCGAGGCTTTTTTTAATGTGGCAAAAGATAAGACCAAACCTTTTATCATAAAATCCGGAGATTTAAGCACTACGGTTTTGGGCACATCATTCAATATTAATGCCTACCCTAAAAGCAATGATATTTTGGTAACCGTTGCTACGGGTAAAGTGCAAATTGGAGCTAAGGATAATACGGTGTTCTTACTGCCCAATGAACAGGGCGTATTTCATAAAAATTCTGATAGTATTTCAAAAAACGATGTTGATACCAATAGTTTGATCAATTGGCAAAAAGGACTTTTAACGCTGAATGATATAACCATGAAAGAGGCACTTGATGTTTTAGAGAAGTGGTACGGAGTCACTTTTGTAATTCATGATGATACGCCGTTAGATTGCCATATTACCGCTTCGTTCAATAATGAAAGTTTGTCCAATGTTTTAGAAAGTATCACTTATGTGAAAAAGGGTTTGTCTTTTCAACCCTTGAAGAACAGTACAATTCTAATCAAAGGAAAATGTAGAGATAATGACTAACAAACCAAAAACCAATTATGATGTAGACCTAAACCTAAAAAAGTAGACAGCCTGTAACACTTTGGCGAGCTAAACAGGCTGTCAATTATTCAAAGATTATTTATAAAAAACAACCATTAAACATTATGTGAAATTATGAATTTGCTAACTAATAAACAATTTATCAAGTTGACATTCAATACGTTTTGTCTCCTTATGATCATGGCGATGCTGAATCCCATACTTGCAGCTGACCTTAGGGGCCAAAAATTAGAAAATTACAAAGTGGATATCGCCGTTGAAGGCGCTACGGTATTGGATATTTTAACCAATATCGAAGATCAGACAAATTTTAATTTTGTGTACGATCGCAAAGTAGGTAAGCTTAAGAATACCTATAGTGTAGCTTATGAAAGCGTGTCTTTACGATCCGTTTTAGAGCTAATGGCCAAAGATGCCAATTTAACCTTTAGAAGGATTAATAACACTATTTCTATTACCGTAAAGCCAAAGGTTTTCAAAAGAGTGGTAGAAGTTGAGTTTTTGACCGTTAATGGTACGGTTACCGATCAGGGTGGTGTTCCATTGGTTGGTGCTACGGTACTTGAAAAGGGAACTTTAAACGGGGTCACTACAGATTTTGATGGTAACTTCACAATTGATGTTAAGAGCGATGCTGTATTGGAGGTGTCTTATTTGGGCTTTACAACACAAGAAGTTGCCTTGCAGGGCCAAACCACAATAGCTGTTCAATTGGTGGAAGATGCTACGCAATTAGATGATGTTGTTGTTGTGGGCTATGGTACTCAAAAAAGATCGGATGTTACGGGATCCATTGCATCGGTTAAAAGTGAAAACTTCAATAAAGGGGTAGTTGCCAATCCTGGTCAATTATTACAGGGTAAAGTTGCCGGTGTAAACATTACTTCGGTAAGTGGTGAGCCTGGCGCTTCACAAAATATTGTTATTCGTGGTATTGGTAGTTTTAGATCGGGTACTTCGCCTTTGTTCGTAATAGATGGTTTTGTCATAGATAATACTTCTACGGGTGTGGCCTCTAATCCTTTAAATTTTATCAATCCTCAAGATATTGAATCCATGGATGTGTTGAAAGATGCATCTGCTGCCGCTATTTATGGGGCACGTGCTGCAAATGGGGTTATTGTAATCACTACTAAAAAAGGAAAAACCGGTAAAACGGAAATGAATGTTTCGGTTTCTACGGCTTTTGCAACATTGGCTAATAAAATAGATGTGTTTTCTGCAGATGAGTTTAGAAGACAGGTGCCAGCTGTTGGTGGTACTTTGGTAGATGGAGGCGCAAATACCAATTGGCAAGATGAGCTTACACAAACAGGTATTTCTAAAAACGTAAACTTTTCAATGAGTGGTGGGGCATCTGATAAATTCAATTATTATGCTTCTGTAGGGGTTGACGATCAAGAGGGTACGTTTGCCAATAGTTCTTTAAAAAGATATTCTGGCCGTTTAAACTTGAATCAAAAGGCTTTGGACGGTAAGTTGAATGTAGATTTCAATTTATCCGCTTCTAGAACTTTGAACAATAGACCAGATGCTGGTGCTACGGTTGCAGATATGTTAGAGCTGAACCCTACAATACCTTTATACACAAATGGTGAACCCACTTTGTTAGATGATAATAGATTAAACCCATTGATACGTAATGAAATCTATGCCGATGAGTCTAATAGTAACCGTATTTTGGCGAATATTTCTCCATCTGTAGAGATTGTAAAAGGATTAACGTACAAACTTAATTTGGGTGTAGATTATTCCTCTACAAATAGAGATCAACAACGTGCGCCATATGCCTTGTTAGAAGATTTAAATCAAGGGTATTTAAATAGTTGGATCACTACCAACCAGAATACACAGGTAGATAACACGTTGACCTATACATTTGAAAAAGGAGATCATGGAGCAACAATTTTGGTTGGTCATTCTTACCAAGAAGTGTTCTTCCAACAAAAGAAATTTGAGTTGCAAAGTTTTGCGGATAATGGTATTGATCCAAGATATCAAGATCAGATCAGTAGCCAAGAATTTCCTACTAGTTTGTTCTCTACGGCAGAGAAAAATGAATTACAATCTTTCTTTGGTAGGGTAAATTATGATTATCAAGATAAATATTTATTGACTGCCACCATGCGCGCAGATGGTTCTTCAAAATTTGGAGAGAACAATAAGTACGGTTATTTTCCTTCTGTAGCCTTAGGTTGGAATATAAGTAAAGAGAATTTCCTGTCAGAAAGTACCATTGTGAACAACCTAAAGCTACGTGCTAGTTGGGGTCAAACGGGTAGTCAAGAAGGTATAGATAATAAAGTGTCATTGGCAAGTTATATTGATAGTAAAAGTGATAATGACACCTATCCTTTAGATGATAGTGCTACCACATTAGATGGTTATCCATTTGGTACGGTACCTGCTCGTACTGCAAATCCTAATTTAAAATGGGAAGTTGCCACTCAGACCAATATTGGATTGGATTATGGTTTCTTGAATAATAAAATTACGGGTACGGTAGATTATTTTAATAAGGTAACTACAGATGTAGTATTGTTTGCCAATAGAGTGGATCCTATTCAACCAACCGAGAAAATATGGACCAATCTTGAAGATTTGGAAATACATAACTCCGGTGTAGAATTTGCGTTGGATTTTAGAACAATGATCGGTGAAGATTTCTCTCTTAATGTAGGTGGTAATGCTACTTTCATTAAAAATGAGGTTACGGACTCTCCTTTTGCCATTATTACCACAGGTGCCGCACAAGGTGGTGGGCAAACTGGCGCAACGATCAACGGTTATTTGAACAATGAGGCTATAGGTACCTTTTACATGAAAGAGTTTATTGGTATTGGTGATGACGGTTTAAATCTATTTAGAGATGTAAACGGAGACGGTGAAATTTTAGATGATGACCGTATTGCTGCAGGTAGTGCCCTGCCAGATTTTACTTATGCCTTCTATTTGAATTTTGATTATAAGAATTTTGATTTAGGATTTAATTTTAATGGGGTGTCCGGTAATAAAATTTACAACCACACCGTAATGTCGTCATTCTCAAAAGGACAATTAAGCAGAAATTTGAATACTACTGATTTCGCTATTCAGTTTCCAAACGAAGATGTTAATAATTCCAATGAGGTATCAACCAGATATTTGGAAGACGGTGCTTACCTGAAATTGAACAATGCTACGTTAGGGTACAACCTTTTGGCCAATAAAATTGGGTTAGATGATTATGTGAACGATATACGCTTTACGCTAACGGGTCAAAATTTATTCATCATTACGGATTATACAGGCTACAGTCCAGAAGTAAACACAGGTAGTGAAATAGATGGTATACAAACTTTTGGTATAGACCGGTATACTTACCCTAATTCAAGAACCATCTTGTTTGGTTTAAATGTATCCTTTTAACACAAAAAAAATCTATCAAAATGAAAAATAAACTAATTATATCATCACTGGTTCTGGTCTCTTTGTTGACATGGAGCTGTACTGATCTAGAAGAAGAATTATTAGATGAATCATTAACAGGTGCCCAAGCAGAAGTGATTAGTGGGGCTATTGCACCCGCTTACGGTTATATTTCTTGGACATGGAGGCATACCAATTATTATGGTCTACAGCTTATACCATCAGATGAGGCAATACTACCTTATAGAGGAGGAACGGATTGGTTTGATGGTGGTAAGTTCTTGGCGGCTCATAGCCATAATTTCACCCCTACTAATGATTTGGTCGCTAGTGGTTGGAATGAGCTTACCACGAATATTTCAAGAACCTTGGCCGCCATTGAAGTACTTACTCCGTTAGCGGATGAGGGAGATGCGGAAGCAGCAGGGGCATTGTATGAAATGAAAGCCTTAAGAGCGTATTTGAACATGTTATTGCTAGACAGTTGGGGTATTGTTCTTAAAAAAGAATCATCTGAAGAGCTTTCAGAGGTTTTAAGAACACAAGATGCCATAGACTATATTGAGAGCGAGTTGTTGTCTGTTGTTGATGTGATCAATGATGATAAAGGACCTGGTAGAATGTCGCGTTCTGCTGTATATGGTTTTTTGGCTAGATTGAACTTGAACGCTGCCGTGTACCGTGACCCTTATGGTACGCCTAACTTCACGCAGGCAGATATGGACCAGGTAATCACATATACCAGTAATATTATAGATTCCGGAAACTTTTCTTTATCTCCAGAGTATTTTGAACTGTTCAATGATGAGAACCATTCTAACCCAGAATTGATATTTGCTTTAGATCAACGTGGTGTATTGACCCAGGAACATAGTCGTTGGGCATATTGGTCTATTGCGGGGTCTATGTTTCCAAGACCTGAGTGGCCTAGTGCCGATGGAACTGACGGACCTGCCGTTACTTCAGATTTTTATCAAACGTGGGTAGATGCCTATGGAGATGTTGATCCTGCGGATGCAGATGCTCGTTTCTATCAAAAAAATACCTTGGTTCCAGATGCTCAACTGGCAGATTTGGAAGGGCGTGAAAAATTATTGGAAACTGAGACCGAAGATAGTTTTTACTGTGTACAAGATGTTGCTTTTGAAATGGATAGAGGTATTCTTCGTGGTATACAATGGGGACCTAGAAAAGGTGATGACGGCCAGTTTCTTACCTGTGAAGACGGTACTATTAAAATTTTACCGGTAAGACAGATAAAAGGAAATGGTCCTTCTCGAGATATAGGGTACGTAGATCATACTTTGGAAATAGATTTTACCAATGAAGGATCTTTGCATAATACGGGCTACAGGGCATCTAAGTATCAATTCAGCCGTACCTCACCAAATGGTAATGGTAACAGTAGTGTTGACTTGGTGTTGATGAGACTTGCCGAGGTATATTTAATGCGAGCGGAAGCCAAACTAAGAAATGGCGATGCTGCCGGTGCATTGGCAGATGTAAATGTGGTAAGAACTTCTAGAACGGCACGCCCGGAACAAACGCCAGATCCTTTAACTGCGGTAGATACGGATATCTTATTTCGCGAGCGTGGTTTTGAATTGTATTGGGAAGGGTTTAGAAGAGGAGATCAAATTCGTTTTGGAAAGTATGAAGATACTTGGACGGAAAAAACGGATACCGATGTAAACCATAGATTGTTCCCAATTCCACAAAGTGCCGTTGATGGTGCTTCTGGTATAGATGGTTTCTTAGAGCAGAACCCTGGGTATTAATCAAAAATTAGCTTTAATAGGAAACGGTAAGAATGTGAATTCTTGCCGTTTTCTTTTAATATATGATTGTTCATGAAAATTAATTTTAAAAGTATGAAAGGTTATATGTCAACTTTCTTTGTTCTATTATTTCATTTGGCGTGTACTTCTCAAACTATAAGGAACGAAGTTCAAATTGCCTTCATGGCCGATGTTCATTTCGCAGATGTGTATCCTGAATTTGAAGAATTAAATCCTAATGTGTATACAGACACCGTGAATGGTAAAAATGTTTTAATACGGTCAATGGAATCACAATTACATTCTACCCGATTGTTCAATGAAAATTATTTCGCTTTTCAGGCGGCTTTAGATGATGCCGTCAAAAGAGGAATTAAAATTATTGCCATGCCTGGCGATTTTAGTGATGATGGTCAGCCTGTTCATATTAAAGGTTTAAAGAAAATAATGAATCGTTATGCTGAGGAATACAATGTGTCTTTTTTTATGGTAAATGGTAATCATGATCCCACTAGACCTTTTGGAAAACAAAGTGGTGAACGTGATTTTCTTTCAAAACATGGTCGATTGCAACCTATTATGAGTACTAAAGGCTTATATACATCGAGCACTATAGCTGAGGAGCCTACAGTGATTGCTAAAGAAATTGCGGAGTGGGGGTATAAAGAGATTTTAGAAGAGTTGAAAGCGTATGGCTTTTTTCCGCAACAAAAGTTCAGATATTGGGAAACTCCTTTCTCTACTTATGATTATGAAGGCTATACTTTTAAAAAAGCGGAATTGGCATCTAAACTGGATAATAGATTTTCGTCTAACGCTACGTTAAAAACAATTCCAGATGTAAGTTATCTGGTAGAGCCGGTAGAAGGGGTTTGGCTTATGGCTATAGATGCTAATGTGTACACGCCAAAATCAGATGGTATAGGGTTTAATGGTTCTGGTATAGGTTATAATGAAGTATTGACATATAAACGATATCTGCTAGAGTGGACAGAAAAGGTGGTAGAAAACGCCAATCGGTTAGGTAAGACGTTAATTGCGTTTAGTCATTACCCTATGGTCGATTTCAATGATGGGGCAACTGATGAAATGAAACAGTTATTCGGTGTCAATAGTTTTCAAGCGCATCGTGTGCCCGATGAGGTCGTAGGTGAAATTTTTGCCGATATGGGATTGAAAGTACATGTGGGTGGGCATATGCATTTAAACGATACGGGTATCATAACTACCAAGAATGGTAATACATTAACGAATATACAAACTCCTTCATTGGCTGCTTATCCGCCAGCTTATAAGTTAATGACCATAAAAAATACATCTAAGTTGGAAGTAGAGACTGTAGTTTTGGATTCGGTAGCTTCCTTCAATTCTTTTTTTGAAAATTATAAAAAAGAGCATGATTTCCTAAGAGATAATTTTCCTGATAGAATGTGGAACGACACTATTTTGGCATCATCCAATTACCTCGATTTTACAAATATACATTTACAGGAATTGGTGCGTTGGCGTTTATTGCCTAACAATTGGCCTGAACATTTAAAAAAGTCATTGTTAAATAAAAGTGGATGGCAATTGGTTCAAAAAGTTCTAGGCGAGGATTTTTCTGAAAAGGAATTATTGTTGAAAATGAACAATGCTGGTGTTTCAGAAACTGATTTTAAAAATTGGAGTGGTGGAGATTTAATTTTAGATTTTTATCGACTTAGAAATGCTGATGGAATTGCATTGATTGATATTGAACATAATAGATTAAAAACATATAGTTTTTTGTTTGATGTATTGCAACGGCAAACTGGAAATGAAGATATACTTTCATTACAATTATTTGCGCTAATTTTTCAAAAACAGATGAATGGGGAAGAGTCTATAAAATTTAAGGTCCATTTAGAATAATGTTTGTAACAATCTCCTCAATAATTCAGAGGTTTAACTTAATCCATCACTTTTTATAACCATCTAATAACATTTAAAAAGTTACTAATAGTAAATAAATATAGATTTTTGAGGTAATTATTTACTATTAGTAAACAAATGTTACGTGTTTAAGATTTCTAAAATTAATATGGCCGTACTGTTAAATGGAGCTTTTGCTTCGTTCGGACTTTACTTTTGTATGTATGCTTTTAGAAAGCCTTTTTCAGTAGCCACATTTGATGGTCAAATGTTGTTTGGTATCGACTACAAAATTTTGCTCATTTTGGCTCAGGTAGTAGGGTATATGCTTTCTAAATTTATTGGTATTCGGGTGGTTTCTGCATTGCAGGTACAACATAGGGTAGCCTATTTAACGGGCATGATCTTATTTGCAGAATTGACATTGGTACTATTTGGTCTGCTGGCAAGTCCATATAATTTCATACTTTTTTTCCTTAACGGACTTTCCTTGGGTATGATCTGGGGAATTACGTTTTCTTTTTTGGAGGGTAGAAAAATGACCGAGATACTGAGCATTATTCTATGTTCTAGTTTTATAGTGTCTAGCGGTGCCTTAAAATCTGTTGGGTTGTGGTTAATGACCACCTACGCAATTTCCGAATTTTGGATGCCTGCGGTTACGGGAGCCCTATTTCTTCTGCCGTTTTTCATTTGCCTGTATTTTTTAAACAAATTGCCTCCACCAACAGCAGAGGATATTAAACTCAGAAAGAAAAGAAAACCAATGTGTGCAGCGGATCGTAAAAAAGTCTTCAGCAAATTTTCTTTTCCGATTATAATTTTAGTGGTCTTTTATACCGCGCTTACCGCGTTACGGGATTTTAGGGATAATTTTTCTAGAGAATTATGGGACAGTGTGGGGTATGCCGGTGATGCTTCTATTTATACACTATCTGAACTTCCAATAGCATTTTTGGTGTTACTTGTATTGGGGTTGTTCGGGTTGATAAAAAATAACTTTAAGGCTTTTATGGGGTTTCATTTCTTGTTGATACTGGCAAGTGTGCTGGTAGGGGTTTCTACCTTTTTATTTCAACAAGGCGCCCTTCAGCCTGTGTATTGGATGGTGTTTATTGGTTTTGGACTTTATGCCTGTTATGTGCCGTTCAATTGTATCTTTTTTGATCGGATGATCGCCACTTTTTCTATTAAAGGTAATGCTGGTTACCTTATTTATATTGCAGATTCCTTTGGTTACTTGGGTAGTATGGCAGTACTACTTTATAAAAATTTTGGAAGCCCAAATAGTTCTTGGCTACAGTTTTTCATGGGTGCTACCTACTGTATTGCCTTTTTGGGTGTAGGTGTTTCTATAGTATCCATGTACTATTTTCAAAAGAAATACAAGCAAAATAATTCTAGTATCCATTTTAAAATCCCCATGGTTAATGGCAGATATTGAGTATGATTTAGTTGTAGTTGGTGGTGGTGTGTTAGGTACTTTTCATGCCTATCATGCCATGAAAAAAGGGTTAAAAGTAGCTTTGCTTGAAAAAGATGCTATGCCCAAAGGGGCTACAGTTCGCAATTTTGGACAGGTGGTACCCTCTGGTATGAATACCAAATGGCAACAATACGGTCGTAAAAGCTTAAAGATATATAAGAAGATCCATGCTAAATTTGATATTTCGGTACGGCAAGAAGGATCTATTTATTTGGCTTCTAACGATGATGAAATTCAGCTAATTGAAGAGTTGAAAGAAATTAACAGAGCCAATGATTACACTTCTATTCTTTTTACAAAGACGGAATGTCTTAGAAAATACCCAGGATTAAATGAACGGTACGTAAAAGCTGGCTTATTCTTTCCTGAGGAAATTACTGTAGAACCTCGCACCATGATCGGTCGTGTACATAAGTATTTAAAGAAAAAAGGGGTAAGCATTTTTTATAAGGCTAAGGTAATTGAATGCAATGCACTTAATAATGAAGTAAGCACTCAATTGGCAAACGGTAGAATGTTGATGTCTGCAAAGGTAATTATCTGTAACGGTAGTGATTTTAAAACGTTGTATCCAGAACTATTTTCCACTAGTGATTTAGAGGTTTCTAAGTTACAGATGATGAAAACCAAATCACAAGGCGATTTTAAAATTAGCGGATCTATTTTAACGGGACTTTCCATTAGAAGATATGAGGCTTTTGCTGAGTGTCCGTCTTATTTAAAGATCAAATCCAAAGAACCAATGGATAGTCTTGAGAAAAAATGGGGAGTACACATTCTATTTAAACAAGCTATGGATGGTGGGGTTATTCTTGGGGATTCTCATGAATATGCAGATGCGGACAATATTGATGATCTTGGGTTCGACTTAAATATGGATATTGATGATCTAATGCTAACAAGGGCCAAAGAAATTTTTAACCTGCCCACCTATGAAATTGAACAGCGTTGGTTTGGCATGTATTCTCAATGTAAGAATTCTGATATTTATGAGCGCACCATAGATAGGAATATTCATATTGTTACCGGTATTGGGGGTAAGGGAATGACCGGTAGTGCAGGTTTTTCAAAACAGAACATTCAACAAATTTTTAATATTTAGCATGCATACAATTAAATTGGCCGTATTTGATATGGCAGGTACTGTTGTCAATGAAGACAATGTAGTATATAAGACTTTACAAAAGGCGATCAATGAGAGAGGTTTTCAATTGACCTTGGATTTTGTGCTGGAACACGGTGCCGGTAAAGAAAAACATCAAGCAATAAAAGATATTATTATAGCAGACATCGGTAGTGTTGATGCAGAAATGGCAGCTTCCATTTTTGAAGATTTTAAGGTGTTGCTTAATGAAGCATACCATAAGCTAGACGTAGGTAGTTATGAAGGGGTAGAACAGATGTTACTGTCATTAAAAGAAAATGGCATTAAAGTAGCTTTGAATACAGGGTACGATAGTAAAACCGCCCAGTTATTATTAAATAAAATGGATTGGACCAAAGGCAAGCAGTATGATGTTATAGTAACGGCAGATGATGTGGTTCTTGGTAGGCCTAATCCAGATATGATCGTTGAGGCAATGATGAAACTTAACGTTCATGATGAAGAACAGGTGCTAAAAGCTGGTGATTCCATAATCGATATTGAAGAGGGTAAAAATGCAAATTGTGGGGTTACGATCGGGGTGACCACTGGTGCACATACCAGACATCAGTTATTAAGTGCAAACCCAACCCATGTTCTTGATAGCTTAACCGAATTAAGGCAGCTGCTATTACCATCTTGAAAAGTAAAATAAAATAAAAAAAAAGCCACTGATCGTGGCTTTTTTTTATTTGTATGTTCTGGTTGGTTATATAAAAAAGTAAAGTACTAACATAGTTGCCGTATTGTTGCTCCTGTTTTCTGGGACATGGGCAATTCTACCATCAAAAAATATAGAATCTCCTTCTTTGATCAGTACCTCCTCTTCGTCTATAATATAGTAGCATTCACCTGAAAGCATGTATTTGAACTCATAGGCATCGGTCTTTACCTTGTCTCTTTTAGAGTTGGGGTGAACGTGTAATAATACGGCTTCAAAACCTAGGCTATTAAGCTGTTTGCCAAAAATAAGCGAATAAGAAAATCCAATAGCATCGTCTTCTTTTTCAATAAAGGTATTATCCTCTTTTCTAGAAACAATAAAATTGGCTCCGTTAGATTGTGGTAGTCCGCTAAAAAAATCGGTCACTTCAATATCCAAGGAACTTATAATTTTTAATAGTACGGGTAAAGAGGGAATTGTTCTACCATTTTCTATTCTAGAAATAAGTCCTGCTGTTACTCCGGCGCGCATGGCAATTTCACTAATAGTCAAACTCCCGTTTTTACGAATTTCTTTGATCCGTTTGCCAATTCCAATAAGGTAATCATCCATTGATAAGTGTTCTCCTACAAACATAATGAAAAATAAAATGTATTGTTTTTTGGTAGGTGCTACAGCTGTAATCAGCCATGGTGCAGGGACTTAACATAAAACTTACATTTTGCATATTTGTAAATAATGTTTAACTAACTATAAGCTAACTTTAACCTTGTAATGGTTGCAATTGCTTAATGTGTAATAGGCTTGTCATTGAATTTTCATTTAGATATTTGCTAAACTAACAAACCAAAGTTTACAAATACGAACAAAATGAAAAAAACATTATTAATTACAATGCTTGTGTTTTTAGCAAGTTTTGTAGCACATGCCCAAACGGTATTTACGGGTAAGGTGTTAGACGAAAATCAAGTTCCTTTACCTGGTGCTACCGTAGTAGTGAAAGGAACAACGAACGGGGTGGCTACAGATTTTGATGGCAACTTCAGTATTGAACTGAATGGTTCAAATGACATTTTAGTGGTATCCTATATTGGGTATATTGCTCAGGAGTATAATACAGCGAATAAAATTACGGGTACCATAAACCTACAGCCCGATTCTCAACAACTAGATGAGGTTGTAGTTACCGCATTGGGAATAGAAAGAGAGAAAAAATCTTTGGGTTACGCCTCTCAAGAATTGGATAATGACGAGGTTGTTCAGGCACGGGAGCCAAACTTATTGAACAGCATGTCCGGTAAGGTGGCCGGTTTACAAATTACCAACAGCCCAACCGGATTGGGTGGCTCGGCAAGGGTTTCTATACGTGGTGATGCTTCTCTGAACATTAATGGTAACTCGCCATTGTTCATAGTAGATGGTACACCTATCAGTAATGAAATTGTTGGTTCTAGTGGATCAGGTACGCAGAGTGTAGATTATGGTAATGGTGCAGCTGAAATCAATCCGCAAGATATAGAATCGATCAACGTACTAAAAGGTCCGGCTGCAGCAGCGCTTTATGGATCAAGAGCGGCAAATGGTGCTATAATCATAACAACTAAAAAAGGGAAATCCCAAAGTAGTAAGCTTGGTGTTTCTTTTAATACGGGTATTACCGTAGAAAATGTATTAATGCTGCCAGACTGGCAAAATGAGTATGGACAGGGGAATAACCAACAGTTTTCTTTTGTGGATGGTAGTGGTTCCGGTATTGCCGATGGTGTTGATGAAAGTTGGGGTCCAAGATTGGATACCGGACTTATGATCGCACAATTTGACTCGCCAAGAACAGATGGAACCAGAGGTGGTGACACCTCGGTCAGTAATGCCGATATTATTCCTACACCATGGGTGTCTCAACCTGATAACACAAAAGATTTCTTTGAAACTGGTATTACAAAGACCAATAGTATTGCCATTTCTAAAAGTGGTGACATGGGAAACATGAGATTGTCATTTCAGAACTTAGATCAAGAAGGTACATTGCCCAATACTGATCTCAATAGAAATACCTTAAGTTTTTCCGGAACCATGAATGTATCGGATAAAGTAAAGGTAAATGCCAATCTTAATTACGTAAAGACAGATAGTGACAATAGACCTGCAGTAGGTTACGGTACGGAAAGTATCATGTACCTGTTCATTTGGTACGGGCGCCAATTGAATACCAATAACCTTAGAGATTATTGGCAACCTGGTCTAGAGGGTATACAGCAGTTTAACTACAACTACAACTATCATGACAACCCTTATTTTACTATGTATGAGAATACCAATGCGCAAGATAAAGATCGTATGTTCGGTAATGTAAGTCTTACTTATGACATTAGTGAAAACTGGAAGTTGTTGCTTCGTAGCGGTCGTGATTTCTATAGAGATTTTAGGGTTCGTAAAAGAGCGTTCAGTACGCAGCGTTTTCCTTTTGGGACATATCAAGAAGATAATATTTTCTTTGAAGAAAGTAATTCTGATTTCTTGTTGAGCTATGATAAAACCTTTGGAGAAAAGTTTAATTTAAATATTTCCGCAGGTGGAAACCAATTACATCAAAAGCAAGATTTTACAAAAAGTGTAGCTCCGCAGTTGATCAATCCTGGGGTGTATTCATTTAATAATAGTAGACAGGCGGTGCAAGTGAGCTCTAACAACAGTGAAAAGCGCATCAATAGTTTATATGGTTATGCCAGATTTGGCTATGACAATGTATTGTTTATGGACATTACAGGAAGAAATGACTGGTCTAGTACATTGCCAGAAGGTAATAATTCATATTTCTATCCGTCGGTTACATTAAGTGCCATTGCCAGTGATATGTTCAATATGCCAGACTGGGTAACGTTTGCCAAGGTAAGGGCTGCTTATGCTGAGGTAGGTAATGATACCGATGCGTATAGATTACGTAGTTTTTACCAAAATGAGACTCAATTTGATAGTTCAACACCTATATTGACAGAATCTTCATTGATACCAAATGCAAATTTAAAACCAGAGATAACCGGCTCTTATGAATTTGGACTGGACCTGCGTTTTCTGCAAAGTAGAATTAATTTGGATATGACCTATTATGATAGCGCTACCAAAAACCAGATCATAAATATTAGTACGGATATTGCCAGTGGTTATAGCAGTCAGTTGATCAATGCGGGCGAAGTTCGTAACTACGGTTTTGAGGCCATTGCCAACTTTGTTCCAGTGTTAACGGATAATTTTAAATGGAGCTCAACCTTCAATTTTGCCACTAATAAAAGTGAGGTGAAAGATTTGGGTGATGATATCCAATTTACGTTGACCGAGGCTAACGGAGCATATATACAAGCTCGTGAAGGAGGTTCTATCAGTGCTATTTATGGTAGAGGTTTTCAAAGGGTAGAAGATGAAACTAGTGAATACTTTGGGCAAATGATCATTAATAATCAAGGTATTCCAGAACGTACAGATGATTTGGTATACCAAGGTGATTATGCACCAGACTTTACATTGGGTATACAAAATACCTTCAAATACAAGAATGTTGATCTAGGGTTTTTAATCGATACCAGACAGGGCGGTATCGTAGTATCTAGAACTAAGACTATTGGTAGTACTTCTGGGCAACTGCAAGAAACTTTAGAAGGAAGGGAAACCGGAATTGTTGCAGAAGGTGTTATAAATACGGGAACGGCAGAGAACCCTGTATATACTCCAAACACTATAAATGTGGATGCTAGAACATTCAATAATAGATATTATGAAAGGGATAATGTAGAAGCGGCAAAGTATGATGCTTCTTATACCAAACTTAGAGAGGTTTCATTAGGATATTCATTTCCGCAAAAAATGATCGATCAATTACCGATCACCAATGCTAGAATTTCTGTAACTGGTAGAAACCTGATTCTATGGACGGACAATCCTCATTTTGATCCAGAAACGGTTGGTGTTTCCGGGGGTACGTTGCAACCGGGTATAGAAAACATGAGTTACCCAAGTTCGCGTTCGTTCACCTTTAACCTACAGGTTAATTTCTAATTGACGAAAACTAAATAATATAAAGAAATCATGAAAAAAATACTATTACTTCTAATATCCTTGGTACTTGCGGTTAGCTGTACCGAAGATTTTGAAACGATCAATATAAATCCTAATTATCCGGCTTCTGCACAACCAGAACTTTTATTGCCGGGCGTACAACGAGAAATGGCCTATAATTGGGGAAACCAAGGTTGGGAAGAAGGTTTTACCGTGGTACAATATGGCGCTAGGTTGCAGTTTACCAGTGGCGATACCTATAACTGGTCTCCGTCTGGTGATCCTTATGACAATGCATATGCGTCTTTACGTGATGTGGAAAATATCATTAGGGATACCGAAACCAATGAAGAAGCGCAAAATTACTATGGTGTTGCCTTGGTAATGAAATCTTGGATTTATTCTTACGTAACCGATGCCTATGGTGATGTGCCTTATTCTGAAGCTACCAGTGGTATTGAAGATGGTAACGTAACTCCTGCTTTTGATGCTCAAAGCTCTATTTATGCTGGTATTTTGGCAGATTTGGAAACTGCGAACACCGTTTTAACGGGAGCTGGCAATATATCTGGTGACATCATCTATAATGGTGATATTGAAAAATGGAGAAAGTTTGCCAATTCATTGAGGTTGCGTTTGCTAATGCGTATCAGTGATGTTGATAATGCCACCGCAGTTGCGGGTATGGCTCAAATAACGGGTAACCCATCTGCCTATCCAATTTTTGAAAGTAATGAAGATATGGCTTTTGTAGAGTGGAATTCTGATAACCCACAACCAAAATATGACGCCCGTAGCGGTAGTTTTGACGAGGTGAGATTAAGCCAAACTCTTGAAACCCGTTTAAAGGATCTGAACGATAATAGACTATATGTTTTTGCACAGCCAACCACAGATTCTGATAAAGGTATTTTCTCTGAAGATTTTAATGATTATGTAGGTATGCCCAATGGGTTGGATGATGAAGCGGCATTAGGATATAGTCCCTCTGGAAACCCAGATGAGTCCGGCTCAAATTTCATCTCTAGACTAGGTATTCTTTTAGCATGTAGAGCCTGTAACCCAGAGCAGGCTTCGGCTACGGCTTCACATACAATTATAATGAGCTATTCTGAACTTCAGTTTATTTTGGCAGAAGCTGCTGAAAGAGGATTTATTTCTTCTGGCGATGCAGCTATGTATTATGAAAACGGAATTAGAGCTTCATTTGCATATTATACAGAAAGAGTTGCCGCTGGCGGATGGTCAGATATTGCCAATGCTATGCAAGCAACGGATCTTGAGGCTTATGTTGGTCAAGATGCTGTAGCATTAACTGCAGCTACAGATGATAATTTGGCGAAAATTGCGCTTCAAAAATGGATATCGTTATTCTATACCGGTTTTGAAGGATGGTCAGATTGGAGAAGAACGGGAATGCCAGAAGTAATTCCAGGACCAGATGCTGTTAACGATGGTATGGTTCCGGTGCGTTTTCAATATCCAAATTCCGTAAAATCTACCAATAGCGAAAACTACAATGCCGCTGTACAAAGTATGGGTACCGATGATATTAATACCAAACTTTGGTGGGATGTTGATTAAGCATAGGGTTAAAAAGTACACTTCAATTATAACACTGACCATAGGGATGACCTCCCTATGGTCTTGTGATTATGACAAGTTGGATAAAATGGGTTCTGAAACTACCCATGTTGTGGTAATTGGTTTTGATGGGTTGAGTCCAGACGGACTCCAAAATGCTGATACGCCTACTTTTGATACTATGATAGAAGAAGGTGCTTCAACCATGCACGCAAGGGCAGTTTTACCCACAAGTTCAAGTACCAATTGGGCTTCTATGATTATGGGTGCCGGACCGGAACAACACGGTATTACATCCAATGCTTGGGAAAGAGATAATCTTACCTTACCTGCGGTTACACAGAGCGAACCTTTTTTGTTTCCCAGTATTTTTCATTTGATTCGTGAGCAAAGAACATCGGAAAAAATTGGAGCTATTTATCATTGGGGTGGTTTTGGACGGTTATTTGAGAAAAATGCGGTAGACTTTGATGAAAATCCTGCTACCGAGGAAGAAACTGCTGTGAACGCCAGTAGTTATATCAAAGTAGAAAAACCCTTATTTACGTTTGTCCACTTTGATCATATTGATCATGCTGGTCATGAGTTTGGTCACGGTACAAAAGAGTATTACCATGCGGTTGAAAAGGCAGACTCATTATTGGCGGAAATTATGAAGGCCATTACAGAATCTGGTATGGCAGATAATACTATGGTAATCATTAGTTCTGATCATGGCGGTAAGGGCAAAGGCCATGGTGGCGAATCTATGGAAGAAATTGAAATACCTTTTATACTTTGGGGCAAGGGTATAAAAAAAGATTATAGGATAAAATATCCGGTATACCAATATGACAATGCTGCAACTGTTGCACACGCCCTTCAAATTAAAACACCACGTGCATGGATCGGTAGACCTGTACTTGAGGCTTTTGAGGGTGAAAATGTGGAAGATGGTTACCCTACTTTGGTACAGTTGAAAAAACCAAGATTAAATAGACCGGCAAAAGGCTATGCAGCAGATGGGGGCTTGTTCAATGATGAGGCCCAGTTAGTATTAGAGAACCCAAATGCCTACGGTGAAATTAGGTATACGCTTAATGGTGCAATGCCAACGAAAGAATCCAACACCTTTACACAGTCCATAGTTCTAAAAGAAAATACGGTGGTAAAGAGTGCCATATTTGTTGCTGATAAGTTGAGCAGTAGGGTTTCTGAAGCATTTTTTAGGATAAAACCAGCATCGCTTAAAGCTCCTGTTTCTTATGAGGTTTTTCATTTGAACGACCTTTCCTTTATTCCATCAATAGGGAATAGAAAACCAGATGCTAGGGGAGCCGTTTTTGAATTTTCATCGGAAGAAGTTCGTCAGCATATACAAGCAAACACATTGTTCAGGTTTAAGAGTTTGCTCAAAATAGAACATGAAGACAGTTACAACTTTGCAGTAAGATCAGATGATGGTAGTAAGCTGTACATAGATGGTCACTTGGTTGTCGATAATGACGGGGACCATGGCGTAAGAACAAAAACAGGAAGTATTGAAATGGACAAAGGTAGTCACACCGTTGAGGTGCTTTGGTTCAATGGCGGTGGTGACGGTTGGTTAGATGTTTATATTGAAGGTGATAAAACGCCTAATCAAATTTTATCTACGGATTTTTTAAAAGCGCGATAATGTTGAATGACCGTAATATGAAACATGATCCATTGCAGAATAAACGTACCGAAGGAGATATAAATAACACCCATGCCAGAAATGATTGGATTGATGGTATTACCGATGTAAAGACTTTAAGGTTATTGGAAAAAGATGCCCGTTACTTTTTTCATCAAGCTTTGTCTACGCCTTGTTTAGATGTGCTTGGTAATTGTAGCGGTCCACATATAGAGAATATATCCGGTAAGCGATATTTAGATTTTCATGGTAACAATGTGCATCAACTGGGGTTCTCACATCCTAAATTGGTAAAGCGCTTAACGGAGCAGTTACAGGGGCTGTCTTTTTCTACCAGGAGATATACGAATGAACCTGCTATAAAATTTGCGGAGAAGCTGGCTTCATTGCTTCCATCGGATTTAAATAGGGTTTTAATGACTCCAAACGGGAGTTCGGCGGTAGGTATTGCTTTAAAATTGGCACGCGCCGTTACCGGTAAATTTAAAGTGGTATCGTTTTGGGACTCTTTTCATGGCGCATCTTTAGATGCTATCAGTGTTGGTGGAGAAGCTGTTTTTAGGGAATATATGGGACCAATGATACCAGGTGTAGAAAGAATACCTCCACCTGTGACCTATAGGGGTATTTTTGAAGGCAATGAGGCTAAATGCTTGGAATATCTGGAATATGTATTTGCAAAAGAGGGTGATATAGGTGCTTTTATCGCAGAGACGGTTCGCAATACGGACGTTCAATTGCCTTCGGTCACATTTTGGAAAGCGGCTCGTGCATTATGTGATAAGTATGGGGTTGTTCTTATTTTAGATGAAATACCCATTGCTTTGGGCAGAACCGGAAAAATGTTCGCTTTTGAACATTACGGTATAGAACCGGATATTCTTTGCTTGGGCAAAGGTTTGGGCGGTGGTATTTTTCCACAGGCCTGTATGGTTACCAGAGATAGGTATAATACCTTCCCGGACATTTCATTGGGGCATTATACCCATGAAAAAAGTCCCTTAGGTGCCATGGCGGCATTGACGACCTTAGAAATTATAGAAGAGGAAAAAATACTGCATAAGGTTGCGGGAGATTCTTTGACAATGTGTACTTCAATGACCATTTTAAAGGAAAAGTACGAACTTATAGGCGATATACGTGGTCGTGGATTACTATGGGGCGTTGAGTTGGTAATCAATAGGGAGACGAAGGAGAAAGCGGTGGAAAAAGCTGAACAGGTTATGTACAATTGCCTTAGAAATGGTCTGAGTTTTAAGGTATCCGCAGGTAATGTACTTCAATTGGCTCCAGCGTTGACCATTACTAGAACTGAATTAAAGAATGCAATACAAATTTTAGAACATGCGCTAGATAGCGTTAGTAATTAATGACATATGAAACTATTGAATTTTACTTTTTTGGCAACCTATTTTTGTGGTGTTGCCTTATATGCCCAAGAGACATCGGTATTTGTGGTTAAGCCTTATTTGCAAGATGCGAACCCTACCGAAATTACGGTAATGTGGGAGACTTCTTTGGGAGAAGAAAGCGTGGTTGAGTTTGGTACATCACCTAAGTTGGGTAAAAAAGCGGTAGGTGGTGCTGAGGATATCAACTTTGGTCCATCTCGTATTCATGAGGTAAAACTAACGGGACTAAAAAGATTTACTACCTATTATTATCGTGTAAAAACAGATAAGTTGGTGTCAGATATTTATCAGTTTAAGACACCTCCATTTGCAAGTGATAATGAGTCGTTCAATTTTTTGGCTATGAGCGATATGCAGATTGATCACCAAAATCCGGATAAGTTCAATGAAATTGTAAACAAAGGTATACTGCCCTTCTTGAAGTCGGAATATGGCAATACTACGCCAGATGATTTGGCAATGGTTTTAATACCTGGAGATTTGGTAGAGAACGGTGCAAAGTATGAGCAGTGGCAAAACGACTTTTTTAAGCCTGCGCAAAAACTTTTTTCAGAAGTGCCTGTGTATCCTGTACTGGGTAATCATGAAAGAAACGCAAACTATTATTTTAAATATTTTAGTTTGCCTAAAAATGGTACACCCGCATATGCAGAGCATTGGTGGTACAAAGATTATGGCAATACCAGAATTATCGGTCTTAATTCAAATGAAGGATACCGTGATAGTCGTGAGCAATTTGCTTGGCTGAAATCATTGCTTGAAGAGACGGCTAAGAATGGGGAAATAGATTTTGTGTTCGCACAATTGCACCATCCGCACAAATCTGAATTATGGATTCCTGGTGAAGAAGAATCTTCAGGTAAGGTGGTAAAAATGTTAGAGGAATTTACCACCAAAACAGGTAAGCCTAGTTTGCATTTTTTTGGACATACCCATGGCTATTCTAGAGGGCAGTCTAAGGATCATAAACATCTTTGGATCAACGTGGCGTCCGCGGGTGGTGCTATTGATAATTGGGGTGAGTTTGAGGGTAGGGACTATGATGAATTTAGTGTTACCCAAGATGAATACGGATTTGTCATGGTAGAGGTTGATGGTAATCATGAGAATCCAAAATTCACCATCAAAAGAATCAGTAGGGGAAATGAAGAGTTGTATAGGGACAATGAAAAAACAGATGAAATTGTCATTTATGCCAACTCACATCAACCGGAAACTCCAATAGCTATTGCATTTAGTGGTGCGGTGGAGTATACTGGCGGAATGTTAAAGGCGCAACCTTTTAAAAGTTCCTTTAAAGATGCCTATCATGCGGCATCACATTGGCAAATATCCACAACAGAGGATTTTGATACATTGGTTCTGGATAGTTGGAAACAATCTGAAAATTGGTACTACGGCGAGAACAGGCAAAAAAACGATAACTTAACCGATGAGCCCACTAAAAGATTAAATCCGAATACCAAATATTATTGGCGAGTACGCTATAGGGACCAACATTTAAATTGGAGTGATTGGTCAAAAACTGAATCATTTAAAACGAATAATTAATTTGATGATGAAAATACGAACGAGAATACTATTGGTTGCCGTGCTATTTATGTGGGTAGGGGCAACAGCCCAAATTGATAAGACCGCTAATGTATTTTTAATTACGTTAGATGGTGTACGTTGGCAAGATGTATATCATGGTTTAGATACGGCATTGGTGCAGAGTAATTATACAGAGGACAAAGAGCTATTGAATAAAATGTTTTCAGGTAGTTCACCTGAAGAAAGTAGGGAGAAAATCATGCCTTTTTTTTGGAATACCATTGCCAAAGATGGTCAATTGTACGGCAATAGGACCAAAGGCAGTAAAGTTGATCTCACTAATAAAATGTTATTTTCCTATCCTGGGTATAATGAGATCTTAACCGGTAAGGCAGATGATGCCCATATTGATAGTAATGACAAAAACTACAATAAGAATGTAACGGTTTTAGAGTTGGCAAATAAACAAGAGCGGTATAAAGGTAAGGTTGCCGCCTTTGCCAGTTGGGACGTTTTTCCTTTTATTATTAATGATAAAAGGAGCGGAATCCCCGTAAATGCAGGGTATATGAATGCCCAGGGAGATTTGAGTGGTAGGGAGATATTCTTAAATGAAATGCAACGTCAAGCGCCAATTATTTGGGAAAGTGTACGGTTAGATGTGTTTACCCACCATTACGCAAAAGAATATGTAAAAAAGAACCATCCTAAAGTTGTATACATATCTTATGGTGAAACGGATGATTTTGCACATGGAGGAAAGTTTGATTTTTACATGAAATCATTACATAATACTGACGCTTTAATAGCGGATTTATGGCAATACGTACAGCAAGACGATTTTTATAAGGATAATACCTATTTTATAATCACTACGGACCATGGTAGGGGATCTGGTATTCTTGAAGATTCTAAATGGACAAGTCATGGTAGCAATGTAAAAGGAGCCCAACATACATGGATGGCAATTTTAGGTCCAAATGTAAAACCCATTGGGGAAGCAGTTAATGGACAACTTTATACCGATCAACTTGCACCAACCATAGCTGAAATTTTAGATGTTGACGTAGATATACAAACTATGCCGGCAAAACCGATTAACTTAAAATAAGATTGATGATTTCTTTAAATTAAAACTAAAGTTAATTGCGATTTTTACAGCGAGTTTAGAATAAATTAGAGTTGAAATAAGCCAATGCCAATCAATTTTGGTGTTGGTTTTTTTTGTTGATAATCTAATAAAATGAAGGCTGTTACACACAGTATAACAGCCCATTGGTACATTAAACACAAAAGTATTAATTCATACTATACACTACGTTGACCGTTAATTGCTCTTGGTAGTCGGCATAATAACTGGTCCAATCGTCATTATAATTAGCGTTACTGCTAATAGCGTGTATGTTGCCTAACTCAGTGTTTATGGTTTTACATAATTCCATAGCGTATGCCTTGGCATTTTCCAATGCGGCATTGAGTGCAATTTTATTGTTTTCAGGTGAAACATTTTGTTTTACTTGAAATTGTAATTGAACCCCTAACAAGTTTGTCTTCAGTAATTTCATGGCTAGCTCTTTAGAATCTGTTTCATAGTATAAAATGGTACCGTCGCGTTGATATCCTAAAGAAAAATACTCCATCTCTTTTTCTTGAAACTTAGAGGTATCTATGTTCAATGCTTTCAATTCTTGATAATATTGTTTTCTTAATTGGTCTAGGTTTTCCACTCGTGTATCGGCATAGTAGACTTGGTCCATACTTAAGGTAGCCTTAACCCTGTATTTAATAATTGTTTTTTCTAAAGGGGCGCTACCGGTTACGGTCACTGTCTTTTGTTCTAAATTAATTTGTGCCTGTAAAGTGCTGATTGCAAAAAGGCTAAATAAAAGGATGATGCTAATTTTTCTCATTTAATTTAATTTTAGAGGTTTAATAGTTAAAGATTATTTTTTTACAAGTTATATTCTTGGCGATTAGTGAATAGTTTTAGGTTTATGGTCGTTTGAAAATAGGTCTGAGTGTGTTTTTATGAAATCCTGATTTTACGTTCAAAATTATTGCCGTTTTGTAGGAAATAATAGAATCAAACTTTTTTTTGTAAAAATTCAACTTGGAATTTTAAGCAATTGCCAATCGTAATCTTTGGTGTTACTGCTGTTTATTGGATTTTCTGTAGAATTCATTAGTTAGTTTCAAAAATTTATTGTAAGTTAAATCTTGTTAATTTGTAAGAACTAAATTTCCCCAGGGATTAACGAATATAATTTGCTATGAAAATAGACACCGTTTGTATTATAGATGACGACCCAATTTGCGTTTATGGTACTAAGATTCTTTTGAACCACAACAATTTTGTGAGCGCTGATATTCTTGTTTACGAGGATGGTGATGAAGCTTTAACCAATTTAACCAATCAATTAGATAAGGGACAGCCAATGCCCGATATTATTTTATTGGATCTCAATATGCCCATCATGGATGGGTGGGGCTTTTTGGATAAATTCTCAAAATTACCGCTGGTAAACAAACCGCAGATTTTCATAGTAAGCTCACATTATGGAGACCATGAAATTAAGCGGGCAAAAGAGTATGAACTGGTTCGCGATTTTATTTCCAAACCATTGATTTCAAAAAATCTGAACGATATTATAGAGATGAGCAAAACTGCAGTGTAAAGGTGTTACAACTTTAGCTTAAATCTAGCTCGTTCAATATAAAATCAATGTTGACCACATTTGCTTTATGATAGCTTAATAGTCTATTAAAAGACATCATATAACCCAAGCCGTTCAATGCCTTATTGTCGGTTTTTTTTAGGCTTATCTCATGTAAATTCTCGGTAATTTCATTTACTATTGAATCTACGGTATTGCCTGGGTTTACCTCTAATGAACGTAACATTTTGGTGACCAATTCCTCATTCTTAAGATTGGCATTTATGTATTTATTTACGGTTTGCTGTCTATGTTCGTCTAAAAAGCTCAGGTCACTATTTTTAAAATAATGGCTTACCTGTTTGTTAATTGCATACAGGTTACTCAATTCTTTTCCTAGTAATTCTTGTTTGTCCATAGTAATCTAATTTGTCATTTCTTCATAAGATAGTTTTTAAGGTTAATGTTCATTAATGTTATTGCGTGATTTTATATCTCAAAAATGAGATTGTTCATTGTTGTTTAAATGTTCATTTCATCCAAGTTTAAATGGTTTTATTTTGTCATCATCGTCAAAATATCTTTGGGTTATACCTTTGCCAACAAGAGGTTCATATAGTTCATACTTCATATTACTGCCTGAAAATTTAGAGGTCCAATAAATGAGTTTTTTTAAATGTAACTGTCTAAATTCCTCTGATAACCGCTCTTGAAAATCACAACCGGTGATACTCAATACTTCCAATTGGGTAAGTTTTGCCAATTCTATAGGTAGTGTGTTTTGTGTAAAACTTTCTACCCCTAAAACTCGAAGCGATTTCATAGTGCCGATCCAATGTGGTATTTTCCTTTTGCTGTATTTGCCGTTAATTAAAAGAGTGTCTAAAGTGAGATTGGCAATTGCAGTAGGGTAGGTTTCCATTTCTTTTGATATATGTTCTAACCAAAGGTATTTTAGGGTTTTCCACTGCGTAATCGTTTCTAAGGCTTCTGAACCAAAATCATCGCAAAAGTTTATTTTAAACGCTCTTATTTGGGGCACATTTAAGCCTGACATTGTTTGTACATCACAAGTGTATAGTTCAAGTATTTTTAACTTGTTCAGACTTACCTTTGGAAAATCACGAATTCCCGTGCAATCCCTTAGCTCTAGATGTTCAAGATTTGGGGCTTGCTCCAATACCGTTTGTAAAGAAGCACTATCTCCCTTATAATTATTGAGTTGTAGCGATTTTAATTTTGAGTTTTTATATCCAGAAAGTCCCTCGTAGAATTCTGGTTTATCTTCCGGGAACTCAACAAACAGATATTCTAAATTAGGACAAGTTTTTAGCAGCTCTGCAATATTTTTGGCAGGACCGGTATATTCATATTTTTTAATGTTCTGCGGATTTTTAAGAAACGCGAATCCCGATTCACCTGCTATATATGAGTTGTTTTTACCTAAGTCCATCTGTTGAGCATCCATCACATTATAAAATGCTTTTAAGTCTGATACGGGCGTATGTTCAACATTTACCTGAGTTGCCGAGCGTTTTGTTTTTCCAGGAATAATCCCTTTTAAACCTTTTATGGTCAGCTGCTCTGAATGTTTGGGCAGTGCATCTGTGTTTAATTCCAAATGGTTCTCGAACTGAACGGTGAATTGCTTTAGTTTTTCAATTTTAGAAAGTGCTTTGGGTACCATTGCCGAGCTAGGTGCTTCGCCTACAGGAGTAGCATAAGAAGTGTTTTTGTATAGGGTGACACTTTCTATTGTTTCCAATTCATTTATCCCATCAAAAATCCAATCTAAGTTGGGTACTAGTTTATAAGTAATGCTGGATAGGTTTTTAAACGCTACCAAGGTATTCTTGTGCTTTTTTTCCGGAGCTTCGCAATTAATTGAGATGGTTGTCAATTCTGGAAAAAACTCCGCATAGTCCAATACATAAGTTAGCAGTTTGGGTGTGTCTAAATTCAGTTCTTTTCGGCTAGATTTCTCGGTCATTGGGGCAATGTCTACATTGCGGTTGCCAATTTTTGTGATCAAATTTGGTCTGGACTCAAAACCAAAAAAGAAATCTGCAGAAATGGTTGTTATTTTGGGAGCTATAAGTTCAAACAGCTGCAACTCTGGCATTGCTTCAAATCCTGATGGTAAGGTTTCCAAACGGTTAGAAGCTACTTTGAATTTCTCAAGTTTTGGTAGGTTTTTCATTTCCTTTGGCAGCGCCGTTAGCTCGTCTAAACCATACAAATCTATCTTGTTCAATGTGGGTGGAAATACAACTTCAGACAAATCTTCCACTCCTACATTTTGCAACTTTAATTCTTTTAAAAATTTAAGGTCAGCAAGCCAATTGAAATCTTTTAAATAGGTGTTGTGATCATCGCCTCCAAAAGAGTAATCGCCTTTAAAGGTGAATTCTTCCAGTGATTTTAATTTACCTATTGAAGCAGGAACTTCCTTTAAAAATGGCATGGTAAGCTTTATTTTCTTTAAGTTGGTAAGGTTGCCCAGTTCATCAGGCAATTGCTCAAAATCTGCATGTATTTCTAGTGCCTCTAAAGAGGTGAGATGAGGTAGTGCTTCTAAAATTGTAGTGTATGCATTGCCCTCATTCTTTAGTGATATTTCTAGCTTTTGTATTCCGTTGAATCTACCTAGTATACTTGGGTGTTCTACCAAACGGTCTAAAAAGTTTTTGGTGAAATTGAAGAGCCCTAATTCGGGTTCTTTGAATAATAACGAGTGTAGTTTAAAAAGATTTAATTCATCAGAAAGTAATCCGTATTCCAACATCGCAACCAATCTAGAATCAACCGATTTCACACCTCCTTTTTGACTTATCTTTTTACGGCTCTTAAATGCCGTTTGAAAGTACTCAGGTGCCTGTTTTTTGATAATATTGGTGCATTCCGTTCTAATTTCTTTGTTCGCCGTTGTTTTTGCTATCACAAAAATTTCATAGAAAAAACCTTCAGGGTATCTTGTACAGCTTTTTATAGCTTCAAAAGAAGCATCGATCTCAAAAAAATCGAATAGGGGTGTTTTGTTAGTATTCGGCATAACAACACGTAATTTTTTAGATGTACAAAGCTTTCCAAAAGCACTGGTGTTTTTGTCACTGCATTCAGTGATATTGAAGATTAAAAAAATCCTGTAGGTTGAAAAATCCCCAAATTCCGGTAGAAAGAAAAGTTACTTTCCGGCTAACTTGCCATAATTAATTGGAGACTGTAAAATAACATTGTACAGCATAAGTTAATATGTAGATACAATCCATAATGCCCTCATATCAGAATATAAAGCATAAAGAATAGCATCATATGATTCCAGCAGAAAAAGCGCAAAAATATATAGCCCAACACCAAAAACCGGAGGTAGATCGTTTTGAGTTTCGTTCATTTTCTCAACCTTACAGAAGGCTTGGGCAAATTCTAGGACGTATAAAGAAGGAGAAGTATGAATATTATAATAGTAACGATTTCATTAGCGAGTTTGATGATCCCTTGACCATAAACCCTTGGTTGACCGAAGAAGGTATGCGTTTGGGTATACAATTATTTGGCGTGGTACAAGCACCGTATTTATCTGCCATGTGGGATTTTATCAATACCATGCCTTACCAAAGAAGCTATGATCGCAAAGCCTTTAGATCGCAACCAAGTGAAGATATTTTACAGAATAAGCTAACTATATTTAGTCAATTTTTATACAATAGCCGTGTTGGTTTTTGTGGATTAAGCTTGCAAGAACATTTTCAATACAGCACATATTACCCACATGGCAACAGTGTTTTTTTCGCTATTGTTTTGCAAAATAGTGGTGATATGTTCAATGAGCTGTTGAACGATATTTTACAAGGTGAAGATGAAATTGGTGGTGTAAGTCAAGATATTATCAAAGCTTTATTACTGTCGGAAGATGAAAAACACTGGGAGATGGTGGGTAAATTATTATTGGCTGCTCAACGTCAAGAAGGTTTGCGACAGTCCATTCTGGAATCTATGGATGAAGCCGGTCTCCAGTCTTTAAAATACATGATCAATGTAGTGTTAGAGAATGATATTATCCGTTTCAGTAGCGTTGTAAGGGCGGTAAATACCTGGTTTGGGTTAAACTGGGAGGCGCCTAAGAAATCGGTCATCAATCGTATTTTGGAACTGGCGCACTCTTTAATTCTTAACTTAAAGGAAGTAGACACACTTCTGAAAAGTAAAGATAATATTGAGGTGTATGTGGCATTATGGGCTATAGGTATTTTGGATGTTGATAAAGCGAATGCCAAAGCCTTGGACATTGTTTATTCTTCAACCGATAGGAACAAGAAAATTCTAGCGCTTTACTTTATGAGTAAAACGGATCGTACCAATGATTCTTTGGTTGCATATTTTATACAAGAATTAGGTAAAGATTATGCCCTAGATCATTGGATGGCGGTAAACTTACCGGAAATGCAGTTGGATAATGATACGTTTACCAAATTATTAGAGGTCGCAAAAACAGTTGAGGATAAGGGAAAAACTTATGAAAGCAAGATTTTCTCTTGGTGGAGTTTTACCCCTAATTCTCAATATTTCTATCAGTTTTTATTGCATGAGGCAACGGAACAGCAGCTGGAGCTTATGGCAAACGATTTAGATGAATTGCCGTCGGAATTTAGGGAGACTTACATTCGTAAAGTTTTTCCAATACATTATAGTTATGCGTTTCACCATTATAAGACAGATGAGAAAAAAGTAAAGCTAAACTATGATCAATACTCATGGCGCAGGGCGTTGGCAAGAAAGGCTGTATACAATAGAAATGAGTGTGTTATGGCAACGGGACTCAACATTTTCCGCAAAATGCATTTGTACGATACCGATTTGGAGATTGCCGAAGATCTTTTGAAACGGAAGAACAAAAGTATGCGTACCGCCGTAATACAACTGCTGGTGTCTTTACCTAATGATACCATAAAACAGAGTGCCGGCAACTTGGTTACGGCAAAAAGTATTGACCAACGATTGGCAGGTTTAGAGATACTTACCATTTTAGATGCTGAGAACAGATATCCAGATTTTGTAGAAGCTCAGGTGGCTACATTTAAGGAGCGACCCAAGATTTCCAAAAATGAACAAGTACTTTTAAATAAGTTCGTTAAAAATAAGGATGAATACAATTTCAGTAACGGTTTTGGCACTGTAGATTACAATAACTTAAGTGCCCTTTACCAGCCACAGCCTCGTTTTGAGGTTAAATCTAATTTCTTGGATAAGCTGGGTATTAAAACCTCTCAGTCTTCAGACTTTAAATTTAAGGATATCATTGACATTGATAAGATAATTACCACTGTCAATGCATTAATTGCTCTGGTTGCTGAAAATGGTACATATGAATATCAGATGGAGGGCTATCAAGGTGAGAACGACACCACCTTTATTAACCGAGGGCTTCATGATATGAAAAAACTAGATGAGCATGCCACGGCACAAGATCGTTTACATAATTTACCATTGTCCAATGTTTGGGTAGCCTGGTACGAACAAAGTAAGTTGAACGATTTTGAAATGAGTGCCGTATTGCGTTTTCTAAACCATAAGAGTTATCCTTTTGGACAGTATGAAGAACTGGTACCTTATATAAAACAATTTTATCCAGATTTAACGGGGTTAAATATCAATAGCGAAGAAAACTATTATACCAAAATAAGAACGTACATTACTATAATCAGGCGCTTGTTCATAGTATATGCGGATAGGGAAACCATTGTTTCCTATAAGTTAGATGTTTTTGAAGACATGGTGGCTTCATTTCCCAAAAGGTTGCAAAATTATAAGTTTCAATTAAGTGGGTACCATCATACTATAACCGCTAACTGGGCAAATATTATTACATCGTATGCAGGTGATCTAAGTGTTGGCGAGATTAATATATTAAGTAATGAAGATTTAAAAAGATTCTGGGACATTCAAATGTACTTGGTGGCACAGGATTTTGGACATCCTGATACGGTTACGGATATACAGGAAATTACCAGGGAAAAACGAAATTCTGGCAACCTTAATTTTCCAGATGTAGAAGTAACCTTAAGGCTCTATAAAGCAGGATTGATAAATGATGACGACCTACTTTTCCAAGCACTGTATTCCAATGATCTAATGACCATTATAGATGGTGGCTATAATTATAGAATTCGTAGAGGTACGCTAACTGAAAATTTGGTGCCTAAACATGTGTTTTTACCCTTAAAAACGAACCTGTTGGAAACTGAGCTGGAACGGGGAGATTTGGTGACACCGGCAACGGATTATATTTTTTCCATTAATACCGTTGAAGGGGTAGACTATGTTTTTAAAGTGTTGCAGCGTTTGGGTAAAGATACCTTTGAGCGTGGTTATAGCTATTATGGTAATAGTAAAAAATCACTTTTCAGCGCTATTTTAAAGAAGACGACATTTAAGGAAACCGAAAGTTATGCTGATTTTGTAGCACTTGCAGACGAGCATAAAATATCTAAAAAACGACTAATAGAAGTGGCGTGCTACGCTACCCAGTGGGCAGGTGTTATTGGTGAATATCTAGGATTGGAAAAACTGGAAGATGCCGTTTGGTGGTTTCAGGCCCACGCATCGGATTATATGAGTAGCGAGAAAGAAACCATTATCTCAAGGTATTCCAATATTCCAAAATCGGACTTTTCGTTGGGTGCCATTGATATAGATTGGTTCAATAAAGTATATGGCAGTTTGGGTAAAGCCAACTGGAAAATATTGCATGATGCCGCTAAATATATTACAGATGGTAATGCGCACAGACTGGTAAAATTATACTCCAGTGTAATGTTGGGCGAGGTAAAAATTACCGAGACATTAAAGAAGATAAAAGATAAGCGAGATAAAGATTATGTACGTGCCTTAGGGTTGATTCCGTTGAGCAAAACCGTACCTGAAAAAGATTTGTTGAAGCGTTATAACCTGTTGCAAGATTTTTTAAAGGAAAGCAAGCAGTTTGGGGCTCAGCGCCAGGAAAGTGAAAAGGCAGCGGTAGAAATTGCACTAGATAATTTGTCAAGGAATGCGGGCTATCTAGATCGCGTACGTTTTGGTTGGGCAATGGAGGCAAAGGCAACCCAGACTATAATGGAAAATGCGGTGTTGACTATTGATGATACCCAAATTACTCTGGTCATCAATGATCTTGGAAAAGCCGAAATTATAGTTGCAAAAGGTGATAAACCTTTAAAATCCATACCGGCCAAGTTGCGCAAAGACAAGCTGGTAATCGCATTAAAAGAGAATAAAACCTACCTCTCAAGGCAATATAGTAGAACACGTTTGTCGCTAGAGAATGCTATGGTAAATGAAGATAAGTTTACCGCTTTGGAGATTCATAAAATGATGCAGCATCCTATCGTGAAGGTGATGTTGAGCAAATTGGTACTGTTCGCTCCCAATAAGGAAATCTCCGGTTTCTATACGGATGGTAGCCTTACCGACGTTTCCGGAAAAACCCATCAATTGCAAGAAGAAGATGAGTTGGTCATTGCCCACGCATCGCATTTATATACAGCGGTAGAATGGGATGTATATCAGAAACACCTTTTTGCTGAACGTTTGGTACAGCCTTTTAAGCAGGTATTTAGAGAATTGTATCTACTTACTGAAGATGAGCGGGAGCACAGCAATAGGTCTGAGCGTTACCAAGGACATCAAATTCAGCCCAAGCAGACCGTGGCGCTTTTAAGGGGTCGCGGCTGGACGGTGAGTAGGGAAGAAGGTTTACAGAAAGTATATCATAAACGCGGTTTCATTGCCACCATGTATGCTATGGCAGACTGGTATTCCCCGTCAGATGTAGAGGCACCAACGCTAGAAGAAGTCTGTTTTCACTCCATTGAAACGCATGAGCGTATTCCGCTAACAGAAATTCCGGCTGTAGTTTTTAGTGAGATTATGAGAGATATGGATCTTGTGGTAAGTGTAGCCCATGTTGGTGGTGTAGATCCAGAAGCAAGCCACAGTACCATGCAAATGCGTGCTGCCTTGGCAGAAGAGTCGGCAAAATTGTTTAAGCTGAGCAAAATAACGGTTAAAGAGCGTCACATATTTATACAGGGCACGTTGGGCGAGTACAGTATACATTTAGGTAGCGGTCAAGTAAGCAAAAAAGGCTTGTCGTTATCCATTATTCCAGTGCACAGTCAGCACAGGGGACGTATGTTTTTACCCTTTGTGGATGACGACCCAAAATCTGCCGAGATCATTTCAAAAATGAAGTTACTATCAGAGGATAATAAAATACAAGATCCAACAATTTTGGCGCAGATAAATAGCTAAATAACAAGAATAATGGCGTTACCCCACTTAGGTGGGGTCGGGCTTTTGTTGCAAGTCCGCGTGCTATCGCACTGTGGGCTTTCCACGACAATCCCTAACGCAAAATAAAACAGAGATCAATGGAAATTACATTACAGCTAAAAAGACTCGGTAAGAAAAAGGTAAAGCAAGTGCCTTTCACCTTAATAAAAACTCCAAAGAATCTTGAGGAACTTTTAATAGGTTGCGTAAAAAACCAAGTGGCGGCTTTCAACAAAAAGCGAATGGAAGTCAATGTGGTCGGTTTTTTAAGTCCCGCAGAAATTCAGGATCAGGCACAAAGCGGTAAAGTGGATTTTGGCGATTTGGCAAATAAGGACCTCACCGATGAGCAAAAAGCAATTGATAATGTTTTGCTTGCTTTTAAAGACGGACTCTTTGTTGTATTCATAGATGATGATGAGGTAACCGATTTAAAAGCACCAATAGCACTCACTAGCGAAAGTGTTATCGCCTTTATTCGAATGACATTTTTGGTGGGTACCTATTGGTAGTTACTTTAAATATCAGCGTAAAAAAACCATTATAGAACACAAACAAACAACTAAAACACATACGATTTTGACATATTTAGACGAGAGTATCAATGATGAGGTACAGAATTTAATGATAGACGTTTTTGAAGCTATCAAAACATCACAAGAAGCAACACTTGGCGTTACTGAACTTCTAGCTACGCAAAGCATCCTTGAGAACATTTTTGAAAAGGTGAAGACTACCGGTTTTTACAATGATGATGAGAATTTTAAACTGGTAAAAGCCATGAATATGGATACCGATGGTGAAAATGCGGAAGAAGCTCTGTTCAATAGTTGGGGCAGTATGGTGAAAACCATAAACACGGCTGCATCGCAAGAAGAATTCAATGCTAAATTCGCTTTGTTCGTGCCTATTCTTCTAAAAAGAATGACGGCAATTAATCAAGTTTTGGATTAGCGTTTTAGGTAAATAAATATAGCGCTTCACCTAAAATGAAATACCAATATGCAATAACTGTTATTGAAGATGTAATATCACTGAAAACGGGTACTAATTTCAGCGCTATACGTTCCATCTTTACTGTCTTAAATTAAAACAGAACTATGGATTTTAAGACAATGCTGCAGCTACCTGTACTAGAAATTTCCCAGGTACTCAAAACCCTTCAAGGAATAGCGGACGAAGAACGAAATAAAGAAAAACCCCAAATGCCTAACGTGTCTATTGGTACCAGTAGAGGTAATGTCTCTGGGTACTTCATTAATTATGATACGGAAAAAAGTATTGTTTTATTGGGGAATTGGTATGACCACAAACCAGATTTACAATATGTAGAGTTGCATGCCATTGCTTCCATCTCGCTAGGGAACATTGAAAATTACCTATATCAATTTTCAGATGGTAACATTCCTTTTACGCCAAATACAGACGATGTACCAACCGTACTTCAACTTAAAAAGGCAATTAGGGATGTAGAGCAATCGGTCGAGAAAATGTTGGGTAAGGCAATTGTCATTAATTATGACTATGCAGAAAAACCTGAAGATCTTGAAAAGTACTATGCAAAGAAAACAATAGTGTTATTGCAAGAAACATTAGCAGCAATAGCCGCGGACGCATTAGCCAAAGAAGCATTTGTAAACGCTGTAAAAGAGCTGTCGTTTCACTTGGGAGAGGAAAATACAGTAAACCTACAAAACAATATGCTTACTGTATGCTTAGACTTTTCTAAGGGAATAAAGAGTGTGGCGTCAAAAGCGGTACTGCAGGATCGTATAGAGAAGTGCTTATAAACTTAAAATAAGATTGATGAAAACAAAAAAGGAAAGCCTACTTGGCTTTCCTTTTTTTGTAACAACATAGTCTTTATAGACCAATACTCTTAAAGATTGTTCTCTAAGAATTCTCTTATAACCAAATCAGAGAAATACCCGCTGTGGTGACCTCCCCAACATGCAGTTAGTGAGAATACACCATCTGCTATTTTCAATTCTTTCTTGTCTTCTGCACCGTCATTGGCAATACAGAATACTTCAATGCTATTAATACTTTCTGCAATAGCTTCTTTACCTAAATCATCTGAACAAACTTCTTTAAAGGCATCTGTAACACGTTGTAAACATACACTTGGTACAAATTTTATATAATCCATTTCAAAGGTGTCCCAATTAATGTTAATAGGTAATTCTTTACCTACTATTTCATTGATTTCTTTTTGGTAATCCCCTACATATTGTTCTTCAATTGCCTTAGCAGCTCTTTTTTCTTGTAATCCCATTATGATTGTTTTTTAGATGTAATTTTGAATACTTCAAAGGTATTTTAGCACGTTAGTTTCTAAGCACCCCATTTAAGTGAAATGTAAAACTCACGGAATTCCGTGAGGTGCTTACAAGGCAATCACGGTAACTTCACTTTATAAAATTTCAGGTATGAAAACATTGATTGTTATAGGCGTTTTGTTAGTGCTGTTTTTCATTTTTGTAAGCAATTTTTCCCGTTTTATGGGTGGGATTTCAACCAATAAAGCTGCTCAGAATTTAGAACATTACTTAGAAAAAGAACACAAGGGCGAGTTAGGTTTTAGAGAACTGAATAGGTTCTTTAATGCCGCTACCATGAACCCGAACATGTTTACCGTAGTTATTTTTCATAAAGAAATACCGGAAATTGAATTCTACTGCCATGTGAATCCAAAAGAGCTATTGGAGAATGACACCTTATCTTACTATGGAAAAGAAAACTTGAAAATTGCGGACCTCTACGAAAGAGAACGCAAGCGCTATGAAACACGACAAAACGTAAAAGCCGATTTTGTAAATGAAATACCTAAAATAAAATTTGAGAACGATAGGTTTGAGATTTTTGTTCCGGGGGAAATAGAAACGGCTGCTTTACATGATGTAATTGAAAGGTTTGTTGCTAGGCTAAACAGTGTATATGAGGAGTTGGATATTCCGTATACTATGTCTTTGTACATTAAAACGGAAGCCCATCCTGAGGGGTTTATTGACATTCCGCTAGAGAATATTGAAAATCAATGGCACCCGCAAATGTTTATGCTTTCGGCTACTATGAACAATTTTGTTACCATAGAAAAAGACATAAAACAACGTATTCAGACCAATTTGGATGCCTCGTATCCTAATTATGAAATAGACGATAATTACCGGAAAATCATTTTAGATAAATCCAGTTTGTCAAAAATTGCTTGGGTGCAATACCTAAAAGATAAAACCATAGACAATGATAAAAATGAGAAATGGCAAAACCCCTTAACGGGGCTGTATATTACGTACTACGATATACAAACGGGGCATTTGTATTTTGGTGAAATGGTAAGTCAAGAAAATGATAATATCTCCTATGATGAGACCTTAGCCCTTATCAAATTAAAAGTGGAAGCCGAGGGTATTCAGATGTAATAATGCTCTAGTTTTAGTCGAACAAGCCAGATTCTATAGCATATTTTACAGCTCCTGTTGTGGTTTTTGAACCTGTTTTTAACAGGATATTCTTTCTGTGGGTTTCCACGGTATTAACCGAAATAAATAGTTTTTCCGATATTTCTTTCGATGTCAGCTCGTCTGCCAACAGGGACAATACTTCTTTCTCTCTGGGAGAAAGCTCAATATTCTTGTACTTTTTTCGCTCAAAAATACTTTCCATATAGCGTTGCTTAATAATTTCAGAAAAGTATTGTTCGCCATCTAAAACGGTACGTACCGCTTTCTGCAGTTCTTCTTTGCTGGTAAATTTGGGAACAAAACCATCTGCACCTTTTTGAATGACCTTATGTACCGTTCTATGATTGTCTAACATGCTCAGCATGATAATTTTTACGGTACCGTGCTTCTTTTTTATCTCGGTCAACAACTCAATACCATCCATTTTTGGCATATTGATGTCGCTAATGATCAAGCCGATTTCAAACTGGTTCAACAGCCGTACCACCTGTTTACCTTCTGTGGCAAGGTGGACTTCTCCAATTTCTGGCATGTCACTTAAAATGGTGTTGATCCCTTCAAGAAACATTAAGTGATCGTCTGCTATTATGATATTGATTTTCTTCACATGGTCTGTTTTAATGGAATATCTATGGTGATAGATGTTCCGCTACTGGCGCTACTGTCTATGTCTAAAGTACCTTTCATTTTAGAAAGGCGCTCCTTAATATTTCGTAGACCTATTCCTTGTTTTTTATGTTCTTGAAAGCCTTTGCCATTATCATTGACCACAATATTCAAATGGTCATAATGCTTGGTAAGTTGTACTTCCGCATTGGTGGCTTCGGCATGTTTTAGAATATTGTTGACCAATTCTTGTACAACACGGTACACATCTGCAAGCAGGGCATCTGGCAGTTTGTTGATGTCTTCTTCCGGGTAAAAGAAGGTTTGAAAATCTATAGTATCACTTGCGGAGATTTGGTCAATAAAATCACCCAAGAAATTGGTAAACCCCAGTGCGGCAAAAGCCGGTGGATGTAATTGATGGGACAATCCGCGAACATCTGTACAGGCATTATTTATTGCCGTTAATATTCGCTTGGTCTGTGGCTTCTCTTGTTGGTCTTCCACATAATGCTCAAAAGCAATTTTAATCCCTGCCAAATCACTACCAATACCGTCATGGATTTCACGAGCCAAACGTGCACGCTCTTCATCTTGACCTTGTTGATACCTTTCAACGGCAGATAATCTATAGTCCTTGATCATTTGGTTGATTTTCTGATCGGCATTTTCTTCGCGCTGTAAGCTTAATTCTTGCTGTACCTTTAACCGTTTAACATATTGATGACGGAGAATAAGCAATGACAATAAAACCAGGATAAAACCGGCAATAAATACGTTTCTAATGAGGCGTTGTCTTTTTGCGGTAAGTTCTGCTTTTTGCAGTTCTGCTTCGCCCAGTTTTTGTTCTTTTTCAAGAAGGTTGATCCTGGTTTCTTTTAATTGCGTTTCATACCGCTCTTGTAGTTCAGCAACATATTTCTCCTTATCAAGAGAATTCTGCTGTGATAATGTACTCACACCTTTTTCATAAAATGCCAGGGCTTTTTTATAATCGCCTTCATCTTGGTAAAGTTGGGAAAGGTTTTTATAGATGTCAGATTTATATTGTTTTATAGCTTGTTCTTCACCCATTTGCAGCGCTTGCTCAAAATAGGAGATGGCTTTTTTGGTATGTCCTAGTTTGCTTTCGCACAAGCCAAGGTCGTTTAAAATGATCACCATGTCAGACGTAAACTCAACTTCCTTTAAAAGCGACAGGGTTTTCTTTAAAGAAATTACGGCTTCATCATATTTTTCTTCTTTCACCAACATTTGGGAAAGATTCATGTTGATATATGCTATTACTGCTTTGTTTCCTTCTTTCTCACGATATTCTAACACCGTTTTAAAGTGTTCGCGAGCCTCATCATATTTACCTTGTTCTTTTAAAATACTTGCGAAATTGAATAAAGTAACCAGAACACCATCATCATCACCTAAAGCACGATATAGGTCCGCGGCACGGTCTAAATTTTCGGTTGCCTTTTTATACTCTTCTTGTAAAACATATAAAGTAGCTATGTTTTGGTAGGCATTGGCTTCTTGCTGGGTGTCATCCATTTTTTCTGCATACCGTAAACACTCCAAAAAGCTTTCCATTGCCTTTGGGTAGTTGCCAAGGTTTTTATAGCCCAATGCCAAAATATTATAGCTGGCCGCCAAACCATTTTCCATGTTGAGCTCTTTAAGAAGGGCAATGGTTTTTTGAGTTTCGTTCACTGCACTTTTATAATCGCCCGAAATATTTCCAAGATTCGCAAGTGCATAATGCGCTCTAATGGTATGGATTTTTAAGCCTTGTTTTTCACTTTCTTCCAACCATTTTTGCGCAGCTTCCTTGGCTAAAACAGGTTGTGAATACACGTTTTTTTGATAAACGTATGAAAGCGAGTCCATTAGCGGGTTTGCTTCTGATTTTTGCGACCAAATATTCGTGTAAACCCCTAAAAATAGGAAGACGATAAAGATTTTATGTAGTGTGCGTAGCTTCATTTAAGAATGGGCAAAATTACCACCTTTAAGCGAAATGGGCAGCCTTAATGCGCATTTTCATTTCCTTTAATTCTTCTTGTTCTTCTGGGTACAGTTCAAAATTATAGCGTACTAAATTTTCCATAAGGTTATGCTGTAAGAAAAGGTCTTCTTTGCTTTGTGATTTTACCAATTCTTGCTGCTCCCTAAGTTGATTTTCTATAGGAGTATCCCTACTTAAAAGCATGGATATATATTTATTATAGGCACTCATGTTCTCCATGGCTTTGACATTGTTTTTTAGAATATGCAAAAGGAAATTGTAATCTTTTGGGAATTCAAAAAACGAACGTTCAGGATAACTTTTTAAAACATCTAATAGGGCTTTGTAAGCTTCTTCATGGCGGTGTTCATCATTTAAAATCTGGGCATATGTATAATCTGTTTTAAATTCACGAGCTTCTGGAACTTCTTTTCTTATGGTTTCACAAATGGTGAGGCTAAGCGAATTTTTAAACCCTTCTTTTGCACATGTTAATGCTAGTTTTAGATAGATAACTTTATTAACCGATTTTGATGCCGCTACCATTAACGATTCCGCAGCAGCCGTATGGTCGTCCAGCATCCAGTAAATCAAACCATTGTTTCTGAAATCTTCAAATGTTTCTGGTTGTTTGTTGATATTTGCTTCGGTTGGGTCTTGTAAATCATCTGGTTTCTCAAGTAGAAAATCGTAAAAACAAATCCATTGAAAAATGGGATATAGTTCTTCTGTTAGTTTCCCCTGTTCGTGATTGTAAATGGCATATTTATAACATTCTTCGTATTCACCCTGTTCAAAAATGGTTTCAACGGCAAGGTTGGTAGTATCAAAATAGTCGTCATCTCCATCAACGTAGTAATTAATTTCAGCTTGTTGGTCTAAAAAATACTGGGTATAGTTCCGTTTTCTTTTATTGATGATCATACGATAGTGGTACATCCACGGTGCGTAGGATCGGGAGTGTAACGGAAAATCTTGAAGCGCTTCGTTCAGTACTGCCAATGCTTCATCATCTCGGTGGAATTTAAACAAAGCCCTTGCCTTAAAGAACATGGATTTTAATGTAGGAGTATGTCTTATGTGAAATTGCTTTACGGTGTCTAAAACACCTTGGTAACTTTCAATTCTGTTGTTCAGTTCAATTAAATATTGTAAATAATTATCCATGGTGAGCCCGTTTCTAAACGCCTCATGGTAGGTAGCCCCAGCTTCTTGATAACTGCCTTCGCTTTTAAGGAACATTGCCTTTAGATTTAACAACAACGGATTTTTATCGTTGAGGGCCAATCCGTTTCTTAGACAAATTTTTACCGCATTCCCATTTTTAGAATGAAAATAGGCAGCATTACCAAGCAATAAATAATGATGTTGTACCAGTTGCCATCCTGCATTCGTAAATGCCTGTATAAAGGCTTTGTATTCCGTAAAATTAGTAAAATCAGCATCTGGAAAATCTGGATTTTGCGGTGCCTTTAATATTTGTGGAACAAGATCGTACATCATAAAAGCCTTGGCGTAATCTGCCAGTACATAACGACTTAGATCGGTTAGATCTAGCGTTTTCCACTCTTTCTTCCATAGTTCAATGACTTCTACCGATCGTAGCTCCCAAATTGCAACTTGAATAAAGGTGAGTAATTTGGTTTTCTTGTCTAAACGCGTATCTAATTGAAGACCTTTTAAAACATCAAGATTGTGAGTCGCTGAGGCTAATTCTACCAGCTGGTAACAGTCGGCTTCCTCGGTAGATTTTACTTGGTCCTCTAACTGTGCCGATTGAATTTCCCAAAGTAAGAATCGTGCTTCGGTTGTGGCAGGGTAACATTCCAAAACGTATTTTAATATGGCAATTGCTTCCGTGTACCTTTTTTCTACCTGTAATTTCAAGGCGTAGTGTATGTGCAATGTTTCGTTGTACGGATACGCTTGTAGAGCTTTTTCATAAACCAACTCGGGACAAGCTTTGTAATAACTACAAATGTATTCATAGTCTGATGCCAAAACTTGCCCCACTTCTTCAAGTGCTTCTACATATGAATGCATGACTTCCATATTTACCTGTTCAAAAGCACCTATATACAACATAAAAAAGCGGTAGTAACGAGCATTATCCGACGGATAGGTGTAGCCCAAAACATTTAAATTATCTTGTATTATAGTAATAAGCGGATTTAGCTCAGCGAACTTTTTTGCGTTCAACAGGGCGTAAGCTTGTTCAATATGTGCTAAGACTTCTTTTCTTGTTAAGCTCATTTGTTCCATTCTTTAAAGCTGTTCGCTTGGTGAATATGTAATCTTTGATAGCATTCCCAAAGGGTTTCCGTGCCGGGGTATTTACTGATGTCCGGCTCTGCGGCTCCTCTTATAAATTCATCGCCAATACACACATTGCGGTGAAATTCGCCCCAACTGGAGAACGTGTTTTTTAATCTTGTATTTACGTCTTCTAAACGCAAGGCTATTTCCTCGGGTTTTATAAAACCTAAGGCACCGCCTATACGCATGAGAAAAATGTAATACGCAAAATCATAGCCCTGCAGTTTTTCATTTTTAAGGCTAAAACGGTAGCGCCAAACTAGTTTGTAAACATTCTTGGTCATGGGGTTTTTCTGTGCATTATACTTTGTTTCATAAGTGTTGGTGGTATAATGGCGAAATTCAGATGCCAATTTTTCAAAAGGGTTTGATGCCATAGCGCCAGTTTCGTAACGGTGCAAACTGTTGCGTAGATGAACGCCAGATTGTATGCCGTGCAACTTGGCAATACGCTCAACGGTTTTTAGTTGCAAATGATCATTTATATTAAATCCGTACCAAGTATTTAAATCCGCTTTTTTATAATTGTTCATTAAAACTAAAGCAGATAGGTTGAGCTGATCTTGAATTTTGGGTGTAATTTCTGCTATCATTTTTTAAGCTTTTAAGAGGTTAACCACCTGCAACAATGCAGTTGTTAAGTTTTCTGGATAAGCTCCGGAATTTGCCATTGCCGCGAGTCCCATTTGGTAGGAGCTTGCCATTTTACTGTCTTTTGCCAATTTCACGAACAGGTTTCTGCACAGGTTTCCGTACGTTTCTAAAGGGGTTTCAGGAGCTAGGTCTTTATCAAGTAAGGTCATGTAAAGAGCTTGAATAAATTTAGCTTCAGTAGCAGATGTTTCCGATAACCAAGTTTTAAATTCTATTATGTTCTTATCCAATACTTCAAGGAGTTTGCTGTCACAGGTTCCTTCGGTTTTATAATTTTCTAGGTTGTGTAAGACCGCACTGGCATATTTTGGGTCAAAGGTCATTTCTGAACTATTAATCTGTGACTTTTGTAACTGCTCAACCAGAATTGCTTTCTCAGATTTTGGTTCTTCTACTTTATGGTAGTCATGGTGTTTTTGAATGGACTCCTGTAATTTTTTGCGATGTGCAAAGTGTGCTTTACTGTAGATATACATATTTTCTGCCGTTTCTTTTGCCAGGTTGTGTTCCATTAATTCTTTAAGAAAGTCCTCTAGGTAGTTTTCAATATCCGTTTGGATGGATTGAAATAATTGGTTGGATTCAGCTTTCTGTTTGCTTTTTTTATGGAAATCAAAAAGATGCACTAAAGCCCGGTTTAAAAAGTGGCTGACATTTTCATCAAGTTCGTTGAGGTAGGCGGCACTGCGTCTACCTTGTGTATTTAGCATATGCGGAATCCAAACTGATTCGGTACCCAAACTATAATAATAGTCGCTTAAGAAATTATACCAGCTTTGCAGAAGCCCCAAAAACAAAGGGCGACTTTCATTTACATACTGTAATTGTGCATAATCATTACAAAGGTCTAGTACACTGGGATCAATATTTTTTAATGCCCAAATTTTATTGATAAGTGTAAAATCATTGGTTTCTGCAAATAGTGCAGTTAACATTTTAACGACTAGGGGTAGGCATTCTTTTTTAACTTTATCATCCGCTTGTTTAGCGGAATATGCCATTTTTTCAAGATAAGCGAATAGTACTTTTTGGTTGTCTAAATCGAAAAGGGTAGCCAGCTTTTCGCGAGCATCATAAAAGGTTAGGATCAAAAACTGATTTAGAGGATCAGATATGTTTGATGACTCCAGGTCTGAAATCCATTTAGTCCGGTTGTTTTTAATTTGAAATATTTCTTCTATAAGATATTCTCCTTTTAGCTCAACATCTTCATTACCTAACCTAACTACCGGTAGTTTACCAGTTGAACCAGTACTTAGAAATCTTGAAAATAGGCTGTTGTATAACTCAATTTGATCTGGAATACCTGATTTTGGATTGCATTTTTCAAACCAAAACAAGATATATGCTACGGGAAGAACTGTGGAGCTTTCTACCTTTAAAATATGTTTGCCATATGCTTGAAAGGCTTCGGTGTAAAAATTACTTCCGCTTTCGGCTTTTAGCCAATCTAAAAATCTGAGGTAGCATTGGTCTAGTTGATTTTGTGGAATGTTTTTATCTCGGTTATTGAAAAGGAGCACATCGCCAGCATCCCATTCCTTTGTACCTAATGCAGAAATTAGCGGAAAAATACCGTCTTTGGTTTGCAGGTTCAACAAGGCTATACCTTCTTCTTCCATAAATAAGAAACGCTCATTTAGCGCCCTATGGGCTGCAAATACCAGATCCGGATGTTCTTGATAAAACTTGGCTAAGTCGGTACTTAACCAAGCGGTTATGATATTAAATGCATTTGGTTGGTAAACTTTACCTACGGGTAAAATTAGGTGAAGAGCGTTTACGAACTTATGCCAATCGCCTTTAAAAAAATGGTGAACAAATTCATTGTCTATACTGAATGAATATTTTGTAAAACCATTGTCGGAATTAAGAACGTAATAGTTTCCCGAAAGAATTTGATGCGTTATGCAGTTTTGTATGATAAAATCTGAATTTACACAATCTCGAATATCAAATACCCTCCGAATCAAAAAATGGGCAACAATTAGTGAAGCGTTAGATTCGCTTTGTACCAATGCTTTTAAAACGCTAAAAATTTGTGTACGTTCTTTTTCTGAAATCGCCTTGCTTTGAAGATAGCCTAGACTGAAATAAAGAAACTCAATTAGTTTTTCACTGCTTTTTTTGTCAGGATAAAATCCGTTTTCCAAGAGTGGCAGCCATGAGATTATGAATGCTATGCCTTCTTCTTCATTGGCATAAATTTCTGGATGGTAGTAAATTTGTTGTGCCAGTTCCTCGGTAAACACGGCTTCACTATTTTGATTGTCTATGCTGTTTTTTACTTGCTCTAATACCTTGGTGTCTTGGCAATCCTGTAGTTCTAAAACCTGTAACAAAGCTTTTGCAGCGGGTGCCGATAGTTGTGTTTTTTCTAACTTTGGGAGTATTTTATTCTTAAAAATTTCTAACATGTACCTAGATGTCTAATACGTTTTAAATGGATTTAGTTGGTAGTTTAACCATGAATTATTCACTGCTGAACCATTCATAATCTTGAATGTCACCGTCAACATCCATCAAGCTTTCTAAAAATAAATCCAAGCGATCAGCTTGTATGTAGCCAATTTCTTGGTCGGCACCAAAACGTATAATTTGACCCGCTGAACCCTTGGTATCCGGTGCAAAATCAAATGCCAGAAAATTTCCGTTTTGCAAATCGAAAAACGGAATCCAATACGGTGTAGTGTACATTAGCAGGGTTTTACCTTCGTTGGTACTATAGGTGTCTAGCAGTTCCTCTTGTGTCCAATCATTATAAATTCTGTACCAATCTTTCCATTCCTGTAAGATTTTCTCGGCACCCATAATCGCTGAGTTCTGTACGCCGTTATGTAGGGTTAAAAATTCTTTGATGATATTCGGAAATGGATATCCGGCTTCATCCTCAAACTCCTCATAAATTGCATCATTGTTCTTTGGTGGAATAATTACGAGACCTTTGGCATGTACCAATTGCACAAATAGCTGCACCACTTTTTGAAAATTGCTTTTAGCTTCCAACTGAATATATGGTGCTATAAAATCCGCTTTTTCTTTTGCCAGTTTTTCAGCGATAAATGCATTGGGGATATGGTCCGAAATAAATAAACCGGACTTTTCAAATACCTGGTTGTCCTTAAAATTGGAAATAGGCTGACTGCTAAAAGAATTGGCGCCAAAAAAATACACCTTTGCAGCGTTGGTTTCTTTTTTACGTGTTCTTTCATCTATAATAGTAAACCATTCTTTAAACAACGGTGTGCTTTCTATTTCGGCAGTAAAAACTTCTTTACTTTCTAAATATGCGATACCGTAGAATTTGGAATTGTATATATCAACTGGACTAATAAAAAGTAGCTTAATTACTTCTTTGTTCGTTGCTACTTTGAATGCATCTAATAGGGCATCGCAAAATGTAAAACTGTTATCAATATCTTCAGGGTCTTCTATCTGTGGCAGGGTGTTTACGGTCATTATATCAAAATGAAAATCCTCCCATTTCATTTGTTCTACATGGTCTGAAAACGCAATCTTATTTCTCATTTCAACCTATTTATTGGTGCTGCTAAGGTACCTGAGATTAATGGGGAGGCTATCCCCGAAAAGGGTGATTTTAATTTTTAGAAAAGAACGTTTACCTTGTAATTCGGCATATTTGGGCAGCAATATCACTGAAAACGGTTAGCAAATTTTAAAGTTGAAGCATCATTTTTGTAGTTCATTTTAAACATCCTTTCAAAACAATTAACCAGCACTTATGAAATTGGAATGGAGCGAAAGTTTTAAGCAAGATTTGCCGGTAGACTATATTCATTTTCTTCGGGATAATCCTAGGGGTGTTTTATTGAAAAATAGTAGCAGGTGGGATAAACGTACATGGAACCTAATGGGTAAAGTAGCCCTTTTAAAAAGATGGGAAATGAGTGGCGTTGGTAAAGCTGCCAACTATGAATGTTTAAAATTATACACCACGGTTCAAGAAGAAGCGGGGATGGAGTTCACTGCGCCTTCAGCACATTTTCATTCCGTAAAATTGGCACGTGTAGCTAAAGGTTTTGTTATAGGTGAGGAGAATGGAGATTACCTATATTTAGATCCAAAATGTAAATTTACGGTTTGGGCATATTACCATGATGGTGGCGAGGTAGCTTTACTTTCTAAATCTTTTAAAGAGCTTGTAAGTACCCAAAAACCTTTATAATCTAATATATAAATAGCTTATGGTCAATATAGAATTTTCTTCGGATAGTTTTCAAATCAATTCCGTTGCAGTACAGTTTCCTGTTTCAATAGGAGCATTAAAGGAGATTATTACCCCAGAATGTAGAGAGCATAAAGGAAAGAATAACACACTTTTTGTTTGGGATGATTTAGGGATTATCGCCTATACATCTAATGGTGAACTAGTAAATTCCCTAGGGTTTGAATTGGAAATTTCAACGTATAAATTCAGTCCGAAAGCAATCTTCAGCGGAACGTTCACTTTCAATGGTGAAGATATTATTGAATACTATAAAACACATGAAAATGAACGTGAAAAAACATTCAAAGGTGATGATTCCGGTGCCTTGGTGCAAAACGGATTAAGTGCGTGGTTCAGTGTAAAAAATGAACTTGTAAGAGCTATTGAAGTTAGTGCGCACAAACCTTATGTTCGTGGAGAAGGAATACCGGCAGACAAATACACCATTAAGCCAATTGATGAGGAGGAAATAGAGTTTGCCGATTTCGGATTCAAGCTTTCCATCATAGAAGAGTTGATGTATATAAAGGGATTATTGAAACCAAAATTCGATTTGTACGAGTTTGCAGATTGGTATAAGGATCGTGAAATAGATATTGATGAAGAAGGTTATGACCCCATAGATGAAGTAACCCAATACTTTAAAAAATTACCCATACCAAAACGTTTGGCACCCGAGATTACCGAAATTTATCAAGATGGGGGTAATGATATTTATATGAACCTTTCCCCTTTCTCCGGTGGTGCGGTTGAATTTTGGGATATTGAATGTAGCGATGATATTAAACACTTTCCCAATTTAAAGAAAGCTACGTTATGCTATGCAAAAGAGCATATATGTGACGAACTGATTATTCTTGGCGTTGATGCCGAGTGGATTTGATTGGTCGTGTAAATAACAATAATCAAAAAAGTACGCATAATTAGCGTGTTTTTTCATTTAAAGGGAATTGTACACAGTAACAATAGAAATCTAGGAAATAAAGAATTCATTGGTTTCAGGGATAAATGAAAACCATGCTATGTATACATTTGATACCTATTATAACAGAAAAAATTATGGGTTTAGAAATTACAAGCGGAATGTTGGCAGAGTTTAAAGGTAGTGAGCCTGAAGCCTACAAAGCTTATAAAAAAATCTTTCAAAATATCAATGTTGTTCTTGCTACAAATAATTTAGAACCGCATAATGAACCTGAGGAGATGGAAAATGAAGCGTTACAATTTGGCGGTTTTCCTTATAGTTTTTTGCACCATTTAAGACGATTTCTAGCACATGCTTGGGAAAATGAAGACGAAGAGAATTGGAAGCCTAAGCCTTTTTCCCAAAATGAAGACCCTGGTGTAGATTCAGTTTTAGAAGATCACTATTCGTATATGGAAAGTCACTTGCTGACCCATTCAGATGCCGAGGGTTTTTATCTTCCCGTAAAAATGCCAGAAGTGCTTTTTGATATCGAAGAAGCTCGTGTACCCGGTGCCATGATCGGTTCATCTTACAGCTTGCTCGAAGAACTAAAAGGTCTCACTAAGTATTTGGGTATTGAGTTAGATGACAACAATGATATTATGAATGTTCAACAGTTAAATGAAATAATACAGAAAAATGGCGATTTCTGGATTGAAATTTTAGTATGCGCATCACTAATTGATGCTGCTAAATTTAGTATCAATAACAACACAGCTATTCTTTTTAATTAGAAGATAAACATGATCCGATCCATACTTAATAAATTAAAAAAATCAGGAATGAATATTGACGATATCAAAAAAGAATGGAATTCTAAAGGAAGTAAATATGCTTCTGATGTAAATAAAATGGTTGAATTTGGTGAAACCAATGGATGGGATAATTGGAAGGGGGAAGAGCCTAAGGATGAAAGGGATCATTTATCAGATGCCGTTTTTCAATTATTGAAAGATGCTAATAAAAACAATACTGTTGATGCATTTAGAAATGATTTTCCACCTGCTCATTCTCCAATGGTGCAGTTCATGAAAGAGAAATCACAAAGCATACAGCAACTATTTTTTATAGATGCTCAAAAAATTGTGTTCATGGTGGGTACCGCTTATCAGAAAAGACAAGCATATCTTCTAAAAGGTGATCAGGTCATTGCATTAGAAAGTACTATAGGCGCCATTGGTAAATCTAAACGTAATAATGTATTTGCCATTGTAACGAATAATACCATTGTAACCACCGAAGGTTGGGAAGGCAATATTATTGAAACATTTGAGCTAGAGACCGCAAAGAATCTGGGGATAACGGAATTGATTCCTTTCAATGACGGTAAAAAAGTACTTATGGTAACTTCTGAAGGTATTTTTATCATCACTCAAAATACTGAGAAAATGATTCATCCGTTACCTGACCCAGAGGATGATGAATGGGAGCCATATATTGATATGGAGAATGCAACGCTTTCCAATGATAACACGTATATTGTTGTAGGTGACCAATGTAGCGATCATAGAATATTGGACCAAAACGGTACCGAGGTAGGTGCTGTTGGTCCGCAATCATCCTATCCGGATTTTTGCCTTTTTTCTAAAGATGATGATCAGTTGATTACCAATTCTTGCCACTTTTATAACGGTATTACTATTGGTGTAGCCACTACTGATTTTGAGAATTTAAATATCCCTGCCTATGAAGAAAGTGATCAGTATACCGTGGTAGATGAAGAAATGCGAGTGTATTGTGGTGTGGCAACAGCTACCTACTATATTTTGGGTGATGCCTTTGGGTATATTAAAGCAGTTGATACTAAAGGAAATTGTATGTGGAGATATTTTCTGGGGTCTACCATAAGTGGTATGACCATTTCTGATGATGAAAAAACACTATGGGTAGGATCGTCATCTGGTATGCTTCATAAATTACAATTAGATAAAGGACTTAGGGATGACCATACCATTGCAACGGGAAAACACTATGAAGAATTTAGGTTGGTCATTTGGAAAGAGGAACCAGTTTTAAAGTGGTAAAAGCGGACGATGGATATTAAAGATCTTAACGAGATTATAATAGCAGGAAAATATGATTTGGACCAGAAGGATGATTATTTACGATCGATTATGCTTCCTGCAATACAAATTGAGCAAGCAACGGTTTTTGATGAAAAGGGGCTCAGTAAATATGGAGGAAATCCGCTAGTGCCAGGGAATTTTAAATGGCCTAAGCATAAGTTTGGGGATTATAAATTTATAGCACAATTTAATCTAAGTGAACTACCACCGGGTGAAAACCAACTGCCAAAGAAAGGTTTGTTAAGCATATTTGTAGCGTACAATGAGGAAAATACAATGGTTTGGACAGATGATAACTATGCGAAGGTCTTCTATTTTGAAAATATTGAAGATTTAAAGGAATATGACAATCCTAATTTTCCAGATAAGTATTCATTAGATGTAATTTTTAAACAAGAAGTGGATATTCCTTTTAAGCCAGAACTGTACAAAACTAAAGGACTGAATAAAAGACAAGTAAACTATATCTGTACCAAGGTATTGGAGAAATCGGATAAAAAATACGATAGTTATTTATTAGGCTACCCTTATTATAATTCACTAAAAGCTGATCCAAGGGAAAATGAAAATTGGACATCATTATTAACCTTGCGTTTTCAATCCGGTTTTGGTTTGTATTGGAACGGTCGTGGATATTTAATGCTATTTATAGAAAAAGAGAAATTGGCTAAAGGGGATTTTTCCAATGTTAGGTCTAATGCGGGGTAGGGTATAAGCTATATTTAAACGAATAAAACCACCTTTTGGGTGGTTTTATTTTTGTTTAGTGGAGCCGGAGGGATTCGAACCCTCGTCCAAACAAGCAATTAAAATGCTTTCTACATGCTTAGGATCTGATTAATTTTCGATGTGTACCTGACCAGAAACCGCCTAATACACACTTATCTTCTTAAGATTTTGGTGGTGTCGCCAAAGCGAGCGAACACCCTTATGTTGACTTTTCTGGTGCTCCTATAAGAATCGCCATCAACAAGGGCTATTCAGGAACATCTCGCTTCCCTACCTTGTAGGGACGAGGCTAATCTTACTATAATTCAGATTAAGCGGCAAGAGCGTAATTATTTTCGCCAATTAAAAGTGTGAAAAATGAGATTAACGAGCTGTTTCCCAGCGCTCGACATGCTTACATTCCAACTGGTCTCGCTGTCAAAACCGGTCGGCCCCAATATGTAAAAGAACTTTTTACTCTAATTAATGTTTTATGTCTTTTTAAAAACATAACGCTAATAAATAGCGGGCAGCAAAGCTAACAAATCTTTAGCAACCGCTATAATTTTATTTAGACCCAAGCTAAAGTGTTTCTAATTGTATAATTTAGTGCAATATTTATACCAAACCTATATGAAGTTCGGAATCATTAGAGAACGTAAGAATCCGCCAGATAAGCGTGTGGTTCTATCGCCAAAAGCATGTCAAAAAGTCTTAAAAACCTATAATAAGGCAGAAATAGTTGTAGAACCTTCCCCTATAAGAGCATATGAGGATAATGCCTATAGTGATTTAGGTATTACAGTAGCTAATGAAATGGATCAGTGCGATGTTCTTTTAGGTGTTAAAGAAGTGCCTATTGATGCCCTGATTCCCAATAAAAAATACTTTTTCTTTTCCCATACCATTAAAAAGCAACCTTATAATAGAGATTTGCTCCGTGCCATTTTAGAGAAGAATATAGAATTGTACGACCATGAAGTGATTACCAATAAACAAGAGCAACGTGTTGTTGCGTTTGGCAGATATGCCGGTATTGTTGGAGCTTATAATGGTTTTAGGACATACGGACTTAAATATGATATTTTTCAATTACCAAAAGCTAATGATTTACCTGATCAACAAGCATTAATTGACGCGCTTAAAAAACTGGAATTACCATATATCAAAGTATTGCTTACCGGTAGAGGTAGAGTTGGTAACGGAGCTAGGGAAATGTTAGATGGTATGGGCATGAAACGTGTAAATGTTACCGAGTATTTAGAAGAAACCTTCAACGAGCCTGTTTATTGTCAAATAGATGCCGGTGAATATAATAAGCGAAAAGATGGGGTACGCGGTAATAAAGCCAATTTTTTTGCGCACCCAGAAGAATACAAGTCTAACTTTTTTAGGTTTGCAAAGGTTACAGATTTCTACATTGCCGGTCATTTTTATGGTCAGGGCGCTCCATATCTATTTACTAGGGAAGATGCAAAACAAAAAGATTTTAAGATACGGGTTGTTGCAGATGTAAGCTGTGATATAGATGGTCCCGTGGCATCGACCATTAGACCTTCTACGATAGCAGATCCAATTTATGGCTATGATCCAGAGACGGAGTCTGAAGCAGATTTCAAAAATGAGCATGTTATTGCTGTTATGGCCGTAGACAATTTGCCATGTGAGTTACCTAGAGATGCTAGTGAAGGTTTTGGTGATGCATTTGTAAAAAATGTTATTCCTGCATTTTTTAATGGTGATAAAGACGGAGTACTTAATAGAGCAAGAATGACCAAAGACGGAAAACTTACGGAACGTTTTAGCTACTTAAAAGATTATATCTCTTAACTGAGAGAAAATTAAAGTGTGTAACCTACATTTATTAAATTTTAAATCAATTGTTAAGCAATTGTTAAATTAGAGTTATATTGTGGTCATAATTTAAAGTGCCATGAGATTTAATTGGATTTTAGGTGATACAGCTGATGAAAAATTACATAGGTGGTGTGTTGACCTGGAATATCAGTTAAGACCAAAAATCGTAAAATTCTTGATTACAAATTTTGAGAGTTTGGACGCTTGCTCAGATTTTTCATGTTTCCATTTTAATGTAGATGTTATTGCTAATAAAATAACAGTAAGTGAGCAAACGCCAGCGGCATACCGAAATGCCATTACAACAAAATTTGAGCAAGAAATTGGAACTCATTTTTCTACGTTTTTATAAGGTTCTATTTATTAGCTGAAAATTGCTCTATAGAGAATTAAGTTGTTTATGATAACGGTATTTTTAATCCGCTGTATTTTCAAGATTTTTTTTGCTTTACATTCATTTTACTAAGAATAAGTAAACCTGTAATGCTAATTACAATCCAAAAGACATCGATAAACAGAATTTGATCATAACCTTTTGTATAGCTCACCCATAGCCAATTGCCAGTGCAAAAACCATTTACAATAGGAATGGACAGTCCAATTAAACTACCCGAGAGTAAGGTGTATTTGTTAGTGAAATAATTGTCTTTTTTGATAACAAAGAAAATGGTAATTAGCAGCCATCCTATAAAATAAAATTGATACAATAATCCCATGCCCGCAGGATTAATGACCTGTACCAAAATAAATGATAAGGCCGTTATTGGGTATAGGCTTAGGCAAATCGCCAAATAATACCGTACTACGGTTTCGTTAAACTTTCTTTTTTTAAGGGGTATGTTCTTTTTGTTTCTAGCGGTTAACCATATAAGTACACCGCTAAGTATTACAAAACATCCTATTAAACCAAGTATAAAAGAGATAATGCGTAAGCCATATCCCCCATAATCCCCATAATGCAACCTATAAAATATACCCTTAACGGCATCTAGGTACTGTATTTTTTTAGTGGGGTCTTTTACACTATGAACACTATCATCGGCTACTTTAAAAATAGTGTAACCATAACCGTTTATTTTGTCCTTAAAATCCAAGTTGCCACTTACCGATACGTGCATGCCCGTATCACCGTAGTTGAAGATATGCACTTCGTTTACTTTAAAATTGGTCCATTGATTTTTGACTTTGTTTACGTATTTGTTGATACTAACCGGACGGGTCAGTGCAGTATTCTGAAATTCAAATTCCGGATGAGCATATTCTAGGTCTTCATATAGCTTTTTGTCATCACCATCATATAATGCCAATACAGTAGGCGCAACCAATAGTACTTTTAACATAAAGAACGTTCCGGTTACGGCATAAACGAATTGAAAAGGGAAACCTATAACGCCCAAAGCTGTATGTGCATCTGTCCACACGGTTTTTAATTTGGTCATTGGTCTAAATACGTAGAAATTGGAAATGATCTTATCCCAGTGTACTATAATACCGGTTAACAGCGCAAACAGAAAAAAGAATGCTACAAAACCAGATAAATAATACCCAAAAGGGTGGGGCAGTTGTGCAAAAAAGTGAAGTCTATACAAGAACTCCCCCAATGTATATGAGCTTACGTAGTCTTTAGTAGTTGCATCTTTGGTATTCAAATAATAAAATGAGCCTGCGGCATCCTCTTTGGTTAGCAAAGTATCTTTGGAGCTGCCTAAATTCACCCCAATATTCTGTTCGTTGTAATAGTGCCTTAATTCAATATCCCTTCCATACAGGTTTTTCTCGGTTGACATGTGTTGAAAAGTCTCATCAAAGTTCAACTGTATTTCATCAGGAATTTCTACGGTATGCCCACGTTCCCAATTGGCAATCTCATCTCTAAAAAATGAAAATGAACCTGTAAAGAAAATAACGTAAAGAGCTACACTGATCACGATACCACTAACGGTGTGTAAATGAAATAGAATGTTATAAGTTCTTTTGTTCATTATAGAATTGGATTTAAAGCTTTGCCGTAAAACATGATAATTGCCAAAATGATGGATGTAAGCAGGTAAATACCCCATATTTTCCAGCCGTTTTTTGCTAAAAACGCTACAATCATTAAAACTGCCCACAGAATAAGTGAGCTATAGGTACTGGTTATGATTACGGTCACATGATCAAACCAACTGGCAACTGCCAAATGAAAAAGTACAGATACTATAAAACCGCCAAGAAGAGCTGAGGTAATTTTTGAGAAACGTGGCCAGAAAGACGGATTCAGATATTTTGAATTAGCGGGCATATCAGAGAAGTGAAAATTCGATCAAGAATATGAGTAGAACAGTTGGTATTAAGGTTTTGTAAGTAATTAGGTGTAAGGGCTGTAACAAGATTACAAGACTTGCAATGGTCATTAAAATGACCGAAAAAGTAAAAATACCTGAACCCCAACCAAAATGGTAAATGGTTAGGGAACAGGCAAATAGTAGCAAGACATAACCTAAAGAATTTGCTACTTTACTTTTCTTTTGACACCAGTTTTCAATATGTAAGTGTACTGGCACTTTTTGTCTTTTTGTTGTGGCGTAACCCAAATAAAAACCAGTAAAACAAAGTGTTAGGATTGCGGTGATCATTGCTAGAGGTTATTTTGAAATAAAATAGGTGGCACAGTGCCATATAAATTCATATTCCTTGCCATTGAATGTGCCGGGAACACGTTCTTCAAAAGTGGTTTCCATAGTATATTTGGTGTTCCAGGGCAAAGAGAAACTTACTTCTCCATTTTCATCTGTTTCTATGGTTTTGCTCCATAGGTCAGATACATATAGTTTAAATTCATTTTTAGCTAAGGGTTTACCTTTAAATAGTACTTGTAGTGTAATTTGATTATCGGTGCCGGGTAGTTCTTTGATAACGATACCATCTTGGTTTAAAGTTTTAGTAGCTGTGGCTTGGTCGCCCACTTGAACTTTTGCGGTCGATTGATAGTGTGTTTTAAAAATACCGAAATCCCATTCTGTATAATCTAGTACTTCTATATCATCATTGTTTAGGGCAACGGTATATGTGCCATTTGTATTTGGAGTAAAATGGGCTACATAATATTCTTCCTTGGAAGAAATTTTCAATGCTGTTTTTTTACCGTTAGGATGTATAAGCCATAACGTAAACTTTGAAACGGATGGGTAGTTTTCACCTTTTACTTTTTCAATAACCCCATAAGTGTATTCTCCAAAGTATACACGTACCTCTTGTTCTTTGTTTAGACTGCCGGTACGGTCCGTTTCAAGCCATAAATAATGGGCGAACATGGGCGATATGGAAAATAGTAGTAAAGTAAGTGTAATAAATATTCTTTTCATGTTTATTTTTTTAAGGCTACACCCCCGGTAAAACCGAGGGGATAACCAATTTGAACTAACTCAACAAAAAATTGTATGCTGTTCTTTAAAAATTATAGGTTACGGTAACTCTACCATTAATACCGGGTTCTGATTGCCAGTATAAATAAGCAGCGTAATTAGATCCTGAATAGAGGTATTCATCTAGTAGGTTGTTCACGTTGAGCTGTACCCTAAGTTTGTCGTTGCTCCATGACAATGCGCCGTCTAACCTAAAATAATCCGGTAATTGAGATTCATTGTCCGCTCCCCAAGACCAGGTAGAACGGTCTATTTGATATTGATACCCCAATGAGCCACCAAAACCGTGAAGTTTGGATTCTTCCGAGAATTTATAATTAAGCCAGCCGTTGGTAATGTGTTTTGCATGACCGGCTACACGTTGACCAATATTTTCTGGGTCGGTATCTTCCGTAATTTCAACGTTGGTATTAGCGTAGTTGAGTATAACATTCAACTCAGGGGTTACTTCGCCCTGCAGATCAAACTCAATACCTTTAGATTGTATTTCACCTAACTGTATAGAGAAATTAGGATTTTCAGGATCGGTGACCAATACGTTTTCTTTGGTAATCTGGTAAGCACCCAAGGATGTTCTTAACCTTCCGTTGAAAAAACTCTTTTTAAGACCTCCTTCAATATCGTTTGCATCAACGGGGTCAAATGCTTCCCCGGTGAAGCTTACGCCATTTTGACCAATGAAAGAGCGGTCATATAGACCATAGGCGCTTAGTGTAGGTAATATATCCACACTTAGACCTATACGCGGCGTAATTTTAGAATCTGTTTCATCTTTACCTCTTGTGAACAGGTGAGTGTATCTTCCGGCAAGGGTTAATCTTGCTTTGTTGTTGAAGAAACCTATTTCATCTTGCAGATATACAGAACGATTAATTCCCCCGTAATTGTAAATATTGTCTCTGTATTGTACCGGGGTAGATTTGTCAAAAATAGGAAGTTCGGTATTTCCGTAAACAGGGTTGTAAATATTGAAGGGTTGATCAACATCCGTTAAGCCGAATTGATTAAAATCTGCCCAATATTCTTTTTGGCTATAATCAAACCCTCCCAGTATATTGTGATTTATACCACCTGTATGGAATGCTCCGGTAATATAACTTTGAAAATATTTTCCAACGGATAAGGCATCCCAATTGCTAATGTACCTTACGGCATCTCCATTTTCCTCTAAAGACCAGACCCAAGTAGAATTTCCTACTTGATCATAGCGTAAAGAACCAAATTTTGTTTCCCAGCTCCAATTTTTATTAAAGTCGTGTTTTATGGTTCCAAAGAATGTTACTTCTTGAATGTCTGATGCTGGATAGTTGGTATCGGTAAATTTAAAATCTCTATCTAAACTACCGTAGCCATCATGATTAGGGGCAAAAACATAAGCGGCACCCATATAACTTTCTGCCTGTTGTACATTTAATTCTGCCGTTACAGCTGTTTTTTGGGAAAGCTTGTAGGTTAGGGCAGGGGCAAAGCCATAACGCTCAGCGTCTTCATTGCCTCTATGGCTGTCAGCTGTTTGGTACATGGCATTAAAACGGTACAATAACTTTCCGTTTTCTGTTGCCTTACCGCCAAGGTCTAAAGTAGCTCGGTAATTGTCAAAACTACCGGCCATCAATGAAACTTGACGAATAGTTCTTTCCGTAGGTTTTTTGGTTACTACATTATAAAATCCGCCTGGTTCACCGGCAGACATCATAAAACCTGCAGGACCTTTTACAAATTCTATCTGGTCAACAAAGGCCATGTCCTCTGACAATGGACCCCATGAGTCTTGTACGTTGAAACCGTTTCTAAATGCAGGTAATCTAAATCCTCTCATATTCACCCTGGCAAAATTGCCCCAGTGCTCTAACATGGTTACACCAGATACGTTTCTGATCACCCCATCCATAATGCTCGTAGCCTGCTGATCTTGCAATAGTTCACTACTAATAATTTGAATGTTTTGGGGTAGTTTAGCTACTTCTGTTTTTAGACGTAAGGAGGAAGAGGGTGTTTTTACCGCGTATTTGTTATGATGGCCTTTTACCACCACTTCATTTAATTGTTCACTTTTCTCCGGTAACGATACATTCGGTATTTCTTTTATTTTATTGGCAACTACGTTTACTTGTACCTGTTTGGTATCATGCCCCATGATGGAGAACGTTAGGGTGTATGCGCCAGGTGCCAGATCGGTTATCTCAAATTTACCTTTGGCATCTGTGGTAGTACCCAAGCTCGTATGTGAAATAGTGATGTTCACATTTGAAAGTGGTTTATTATTTTGATCAACTACCGACCCTGAGACTCCTGCAGACTGCGCAAAAGTGCTCAATGTGCCTATGAACAAGATCAGTATAGTGTAAAGATTCTTCATTTAATATTTGTTATTTTTAATTAGTCTAAATAAATTTGAAGCGAATTTATGACCTTGTTGTGGATTAGAAATGACGTGAAATGATAAAAAAAAGACGCAGTTTTACAGATGTACAGATTGTAGATTTATCTGAGACCAATAAAATCTCGTATAGTGAAATTGCCGATTGTGTTGAGGTAAAGCAGAACAATGATATTGACCATAAGGTATACCGTATAAAAGATTCATTTGGGCAAGGCCGTATAGATGTAATACAAATTGAAGATGTTTGTATATCTGCAATGCATTTTAGGTTACAGAAAGATATTATCTTAAAACAACAGCTAACTATAGATTTTGTGCAGCTTACTTTTTTAATTGAGGGTGAACGGGTAATATCTGTTGCAGGTTGTGAAGATATTTTTTTAGGTAGCGGTGATTCTTACATGGCAAATATTAAATCTTTTCATGGCACGTCTAAGATTGCGGGGAACAAAACTTATAAGGAAATTAAAGTAAGGTTGTCTAATGCGTTCTTAACAAAACATGGTTTTTTCAATGATCTTAAATTAAAAGAACTTATAGATGATAATTTGGTAGTACCCATTTCTAATGAGATGATGGTAATTCTTGAATCTTTTGATACGCTGAGTTTAGAAGGTACGGCAAGACTAATTTATTTGAAGGCTAAGGTTTTTGAAATGTTGGCCATTCAAGTTTCCAATTATAAGAAAGAGCATTATAAGAACAACTCGGTCCAAAATAGTCACAGGGTAAAGAAACTTTTAAGTGTCAAAAAAAAGATCAGTGATAATTTAGCCATTAATTATTCGGTGGCTACATTGTCTAAAGAAATGGGTATGAATAAAACCCTGCTGAACCGGGAATTCTTGCGGGTTTTTGGACAAACCGTCCATGAATATAGTATCAATAAAAAAATTGAAAAGGCTAAATTACTTCTGGTGAACACTGATTTGCCTATTTATGAAATTGCGGAGCAAATAGGTTATAAAAATGCAACCCATTTTTCTGCAGCGTTTAAGCGTCAAGAAGGTACTACGCCCAAAAAATTTAAAACCAATATTCAGTAACCCGTATTGTGTAATGTTTAGGTTACTAGTTAATTAAAGAGACGCCTATACCAAGGGTTGTTTGTCGGTGATTGTAATCTATAAGCGTTTCTCCATATCCATCAAAAAATTGTACATGGCCATTGAAGTTTTTATGAATTGGAAAAGACCAGTTCAACTGTAGGCTTCCCCTGCTTTTATCTCCTAAATTCAGTGAATGCCGGGCTATGGCTCTAAAACGTTGCCTGCCCCAATCATAGGTAACGTCGGCTTCACCTCTTCCTATGTAATCAGATATATTTTCGTTATCGTCAATTTTGCTTCCCACACGTAACCATGGTTTTAGCATTACCTGCCAGTTGCCTTTTTCAAAACCGGCGTGCAAGGCAATACGGTTCCAGCTTCGGGAGATGGGGTCCGACTGTCCGTTTGATTCATGAATGACCGATATACCTACCATTTTTGCATCAAATCCGAGAATGGGAAACTTGATCGGGAAATTGGCTATGATTTCTGGCTTATAATTCAGTTCTCTAAAAGGTCTTGAGCGATCGGTATTATAAATTTGCCAGTAGGCAGTTTGTGAGTAACCCATCCAAAGATCCATTCGCCCGCCCAGCATATTATGTAAAATCTTTGTTTTTAAACTGATTTGAAATTTTGCTTCAACAGCATTTAAACTATTGGGTTCGTCTAGGACTTTATCTGAATTTTCGGCTACGGGAAACTCGTTAGGGTTTGTGGAATATTTAGCCAATGTCATGTAGATAGGCTTATAAGAGGTAAGGATGAAATTACCACGATGATGTTCATCATCTAGCTCCCACAACTCGGTCAAGGTCTTACTATTATTAAAATACCAGTTATCATCTTCACTATCTTGTGAGAAACCTGTGGTACAGCCAAATATTAAAATAGAGAAAAATAAAAAAGTTGTTTGTAAGCTCATGATAAATTATAAAGTGGCAAAATTATATATTTGATTAGAATTCATAGTCGTATTCGTGCGATATCTTAATGCAATTGATATAGATATGAACCCAGCAGAGCACTATATTTATAACCAACCGGAACCGTATAAAGGTATTTTAATGCATCTACAAATGATGATCGAAACAACCTTACCAGGTGTTGAACTAAAATTTAAGTGGAATATACCTTGTTTTTACATTGGGAAATCTCCCATTTGTTATTTAAATGCAAATCATAAAAAAAAGTTTGTAGATATTGCTTTTTGGAATTCTGCTCACCTTACCAAACATTTGAACGTACTAGTTTCTGAAAACAGAAAAGTAGTACGTTCATTACGTTACACTACCTTAGAGGAAATAGATAACGATATTTTAGTTGATGTTTTACAAGATGCTTATTCCATTCGTAAAAATGGGTTTTATAAGCAGAAAGATTTACTTTGATTGTAAATGTTTAGTACTATAAACCTTATTTAATAGTTGGATTTCACTATTTTTCTCTAACTATAACGTAGTAAATCACATAAAACCAGCCCAAGATTCCGTGTAATAGCGCATACAGAATTGATTTGTTTCTGTCCCATGAAATTACAATAGCAAGTGCGCTACCTATCCCAATTCCATTAGTAACTACAGTTTGTGTCATTCTGGTACTTCCTGTTTGTTGACTAAAACATTCTATAGAAAATAATAGTAGAATAATTGATGTCAGTTTTATTTTATCCATTTTAGTTTATTTCTAATTTGTATTTTAACATCTAAATATTCCGCTGGGACATTACCGAATTCTAGTGTTTTTATTTTTTTTAAACTAGTAATCTCCTGAGAAGGTAAGTTCAAAGATGAATCAAATCTTTTTAGTTCTTCTAATTTTAATAAGGGTTTTAATGAAGCATCCAGAACTTTAGTATTCATTAAAGACAAATATTTGAGGTTCTTTAACTTTTCAATCGGTTTTAAATTCTTTATTTCTTGAGTTGACCACATACTCCCTTCAATTGCCAGACCTTCTAGTTTCAAGCATTTAGAAATCGGTTCAAATTCATTGATTTTTTTAATGTGCTCAAGTTCTAATGTTATTAAAGAATTCATATCTGCTAAACACGTAATACTTTCAATTTGTGAAGAACTGCCAAGATGAAAATGCTTCAATGATTTTATTTTTACCATTCTCTCAATGGTTTTTATACTACTCCATTTAATCCATATGCCTTCTAGATTTGGCATTTTGCAAACTGTGTCAAAAGTTTTTTGGTTTACTTTAGAAGTAAACCAAAGGTATTTTACTTTTGATAGTTTGGGTAGGGTATCACACCATTTGTCAACTAACTTTGTTTGTTGGTAAGCACTTAGATTTGTCTGTTGGGTAATATCTAAATTTAATTTATCACCTCCATTATACTCATCAAGCTTAGTAACCTTTTTAGGAGGCCATTCTTTTTCTGGATTAAAAAACCAAAACCCTCTGACTATATCTTCTTCGGTCATTAATAATGTTTACTGATAGAAAAAAATACTAAAACTCATTAACAATTGCTCTCAACGCCACTAAATCCGTCAATAACTTTTTCATTAATCCTAAGTCTAACATATTGGCACCATCACTCTTGGCATTGGCACAATCAAAATGCGTTTCAATGAAGAGTCCGTCAACTCCTGCAGCAACACCAGCGCGTGCCATGGTGCCGATCAAAGCTGGTCTACCACCAGTTACGCCAGAAGATTGATTGGGTTGTTGTAAAGAATGGGTTACATCTAATACCACGGGAGCAAATTGTTTCATGGTAGGTACACCTCTAAAATCTACGATCATATCTTGGTAACCGAACATGGTTCCACGATCGGTGATGATAGCTTGCTCGTTTCCGGTTTCGGTAACTTTATTTACGGCATGCTTCATACTTTCCGGACTCATAAATTGCCCTTTCTTTATGTTGACCGTTTTTCCGGTTTGGGCAGCGGCAACAACTAAATCGGTCTGGCGGGCTAAAAATGCAGGTATTTGCAATACGTCTACATATTCGGCAGCCATAGCGGCATCTTGTTCTGTATGTATATCGGTAACCGTAGGGACTTTAAAGGTTTCAGAAACCTTACGTAAAATTTTCAGAGCCTTTTCATCTCCAATGCCCGTAAACGAATCCAGCCTACTACGGTTGGCTTTTTTAAAACTTCCTTTAAATACATAGGGTATTTTAAGCTCATTGGTTATGGTCACAATATGCTCTGCAATGCGCAATGCCATATCTTCACCTTCAATGGCACAGGGTCCAGAGAGAAGAAAAAAGTTGTTACTGTCCGTATGTTTTATTTGGGGTATAAGAGATAGGTTCATTCGTCGAATATTTTTAAACAAAGATACTATTTTAAGAAGCTTACTGTTCTATTAGGATAAGATTGTCGAAATCAAAAATCTGAATGAAAATCAAACAGTTTACTTTATTAATAGTTCTGGCGTTTGTTACATCTAATTTACATGCTCAATTTGGTAAAAATTGTGAGCTTAGGCAAGTAAAGATCAACCTCATAAATCCCGGTCTAGAGTATGAAATGGCATTGGGTGCCAACACTACTTTTGATATTAAAGCTGGTATTCAAGTGGCATTAGATCCATTGTTGCCAGATGTTTATGATGAATTGGGTGTTTTTCCGGCAGTTGCCGCACAGTATAGGTATTATTACAACTTTGAAAAACGACAACGCAATAGAAGACAGATTTATGGCAACTCTGCCAATTACATAGCACCGGCTGCAGCGGTGTTTTTTCCAAATCCTAGAACTATTGCCAATGAAAATGTAAAAGGTGCTTTTGGGTACGCAGGTTTGGTTACAGGTTTGCAACGTAGTTATGATAGTGGTTTTAATTTTTCGGTAGATGTTGGTGCGGGCTATTACGCTGGGCAGTTTGAGGGTGGAATCTATCCGGTTGCTAACTTAAGTATTGGCTGGATCATCAGTGAGAAACGTTGGTGTGTGGGTAGGTAATATCTTACCTTTTTTCTTAATATTTCTTTAAATCAAGTGTTTACCTTTTTTTAATCTTGTAGTTTTAGTTGCAACATCAATCAATCTACATGAAAAAAATCACACTTGTTCTACTGTTCTTATCGGTTTCCTTGTCAAATGCACAAATAAGGGATTTCTCGGAAAAAGGTAACGGACTCATCAATCTAGAGCGTCATCAATTCACCATTAATCTATTGGGACCAGGTATTAGGTACGAGCTAGGGTTATTTAAAAATGTAAGTGCTTCTACAAGTTTTACTCCGGCATTTGCAAGATACCAAGAAGGCTATGCTTTGGGTTATGCATGGCATACCAGAATTAGATATTACCATAATTTTCAAGAGCGTTTAGATGTAAATAAGAATGTAATAGGTAACTCTGCAAATTACATTGGTCCTGCACGTAGTATTTTTTGGGAGCCTGTACAGTTTACAGATAATATTTCTGACGGAAATAGTGATTATGCCTTTGCATTCTATGGCGGAGTATACGGTATTCAGCGAACCAACAGAAAAGGTTTCAATGTAAATGCAGAAGTGGGTTATGGCTATTTTGATTCAAAAACTTTAGATAGCGGTCATGGCTTTTTGCTTAATGTGACCTTTGGATGGATCGCTACCAAAAGAAAATCCAGAAAGCCCACTTTTGATTGATCTGGTCTGGTATTTGATATACATCCCGCATAAAATCCAATTAATCTACATTATGAAAAAAACCATTTTTTTATCCGCTATTCTATTATCCGTTTTTCATTTGAATGCACAATCCGTTAAGCATGTGGAAGACGGACTTTTCAAAGTTAATGCCTTAGCACCAGGGATATCTTATGAACTAGGGGTTGCTGATAAAACTACTTTGAATTTAGAGGCGTTCTTAGGATTTGCACTTAACGGCGGTACAGAAAGGGAGACCAGATTTGGATTATATCCTGGCGTAGAAGCAGATGTAAGGCAATACATAAATTTTAATAGAAGATTAAATAAAGGAAAGAATATATCTGGCAACTCGGGTAACTACATTGCATTTTTAAATCAACTTCAATTGGGTACGCCAATAATTGGTGATTTGGAATACGCCTCGGATTATTTTTATAACGGTGCTTTAGTATATGGTATTCAGCGTACTTACAGAAAAGGATTCTATTGGGGCTTGGCTTTTGGTCCCGGTATTTTTGTTGATGATTTTTATAAGGATGCAGGTATTTTAATAGATGTTAGACTTGGTTGGGTTGTAGGTGGTAGAAAAAAGTAGCATGCCTATAAGGGAACTCTCTCAAAATCAATAAGATAAAAATAACATAAGTTTAAGTGTAGCTATAAATATTTAAAGTATCTTTGCACGCTTAAATAAGACCTTATGTCCACTACTACAAAGAATATTGCGATCATTGCGCACGTTGACCACGGTAAGACCACCTTGGTAGACAAAATAATGTACCACTGTAGCTTGTTTCGTGAAAACGAGAATACAGGCGATTTAATTTTGGATAATAACGACTTGGAAAGAGAGCGTGGTATTACCATTACATCCAAGAACGTTTCCGTTGTATATAAGGATACTAAGATAAATATAATAGATACTCCTGGTCACGCCGATTTTGGTGGTGAAGTAGAGCGTGTATTGAACATGGCCGATGGTGTTTTGTTATTGGTTGATGCTTTTGAAGGTCCCATGCCACAAACACGTTTTGTATTGCAAAAAGCAATTGATCTAGGTTTAAAGCCATGCTTGGTAATTAATAAGGTAGATAAGGAAAACTGTACTCCAGAAGAGGTGCATGAAAAAGTTTTCGATTTGATGTTCGAGCTTGGTGCAGAAGAATGGCAGTTAGATTTCCCTACAGTATACGGTTCTGCAAAGAACAACTGGATGAGTACCGACTGGCAAAATGAAACTGAGAACATTGAGCCATTGTTAGATATGGTAATTGAGCATATTCCTACTTTTGAACCAAAAGAAGGAAACACTCAAATGTTGATTACATCATTGGATTTCTCTTCATTTACAGGTAGAATCGCTATCGGTAGATTGCAAAGAGGTACATTGAAAGAAAATCAGCAAATTTCTTTGGTAAAGCGCGATGGTAGCATTGTGAAATCCAAAATAAAGGAATTGTACGTTTTTGAAGGTCTTGGCCGTAAAAAGGTACAAGAAGTTGAAACGGGTGATATTTGTGCTTTGGTAGGAGTTGAAGGTTTTGAAATTGGTGATACCGTTGCCGATTTTGAAAATCCAGAGGCATTGAAGACCATTGCTATAGATGAGCCAACAATGAGTATGTTGTTTACCATTAACGATAGTCCGTTCTTTGGTAAAGATGGTAAATTCGTTACTTCTCGTCATATCAACGACAGACTTCAAAAAGAATTGGAAAAGAACTTGGCGTTACGTGTAAACGAAACGGACAGTGCAGATAAATTCTTGGTATTCGGTCGTGGTGTATTACACCTTTCAGTTTTAATTGAGACCATGCGTCGTGAAGGGTATGAATTACAGATCGGTCAGCCTCAAGTTATTATAAAAGAGATCGATGGTGTAAAATGTGAGCCTGTTGAGGCATTGACCATAGATTTACCGGAAGCAGTATCTGGTAAAGCGGTTGAAATGGTTTCTATGCGTAAAGGTGAAATGACCAGTATGGAGGCTAAAGGCGATCGTATGGTATGTGAGTTCATTATACCATCTAGAGGTATTATTGGTCTTCGTAACCAATTGTTGACTGCTACGGCGGGTGAGGCTATTATGGCACACCGTTTCTTAGAGTACCAACCAATGAAAGGTGAAATTCCACAAAGACAGAATGGTTCTTTAGTTTCTATGGAAACAGGAAAGGCTATTCCTTATTCTATAGATAAATTACAGGATAGAGGTAAGTTCTTTGTTGATCCAGGTGAAGATATTTATGAAGGTCAGGTAATTGGTGAGAACTCTCGTGGAGATGATATGACCGTGAACATTACCAAAACTAAAAAACTATCTAACGTACGTTCTTCAGGTGCAGATGATAAAGCCAAGATCGTACCGGCAATAAAATTCTCATTGGAAGAAGCTTTAGAATATATTCAAAAAGATGAGTATGTTGAGGTAACTCCTAAGTTTTTACGTCTACGTAAAATCTATTTAACGGAGAACGAGCGTAAGCGTAATAAAATAGCTTAAAATAAAAGTTCTTTTTTCTTAAGGACTTTTTTCCTTTACTATGTAAAAGCCACCTATTTAGGTGGCTTTTCTAATTTGTATACTTAAGGGGAAACTGTGCGTATTTAATTTTATTAATTTCTACTGGTTTTATAGTTGATTAAAGCTATTTCATTAAGAAAAACGCAAAATTTTAAGATAGATTTTCCTACTTTCTTAATAATGGGTTCATCCTGCAATTTTCTTCGTTTAGAGTCTATTTTTTAGCTAATTTAAAGTGCAATTTAACTCAACTCAAACACTTATTAATATGCAACTAAATGGTAAAAATGTACTCATTACCGGGGGTACTCGCGGAATTGGAAAATGTATGGTTCAAAGCCTTATAAAAGAGGGAGTAACCAATATAGCGGTGATCGCTCGTGACAAAAGTAATCTCAAGCAATTAGCAGAGGAGTACCCTGAAGTAAACTTTATGAAGATAGCCGGTGATGTCGCCAACATTGAAATATTGAGAGATGCCGCAGCCCGTATAGAAGATAAATGGGGGCATCTGGATATTTTGATCAATAATGCAGGTATAGTTGCGGCTGGTCCGTTAGAGGATATACAAGATGAAGATCTGTACGATCAAGTTGCCGTTAACCTTACCGCTGTTATGTTATTGACAAAATACTGTATTCCATTGCTGAAGTCATCTGAAGATGCATATATTTTAAACATTTCTTCGGGATTAGGATTGATCGGAATGCCGTTCTACGCTGTCTATGGTAGTACCAAAGCTGCAATTCGTCAGTTTTCAGATTCTATGAGGCGCGAATTAGCTCCTTTCAAAGTATCGGTTACCTGTGCTTTTCCAACGGCTACGGATACCGAGATGATGCAGAAGTTTAAAGGTAGAAAAATGGATGCACCTGAGTATGTAGCAGAGCGATCATTAGAAGGTTTATTTAATAAAGAACTTCAAGTAATTTTTGGCGGTGAAGAACGACTCAAGGAAAATACCCTGAACTTTGAAGCACCCCAAGAATTGGATAAAAAGGTTGCCGAGAATTATGAGGAACGTAAAACCGCTAGTTTAGATCATAAAGCCGTATGATTTTTACTGGGAAATAAATAAACGGCACACAATTATGAAATTACTTTACAAATTTTCACTTTTATCAGTTTTTGCAGTAATCGTATCCTGTAAAGAAACTCCTAAATCAGTTGATAAAGCTACCAAAGAAGTGGTTGCGGAATCTAACGTTATTTCTTATCCGGATTCATGGGTAAATTCAAGAGTTGAAAAAGCGAAAAATAGATTGAATGAAACCGAGGCGGGTAAAATTATATGGAATGCTATGGAAGCGCATGGCGGATTGGATACTTGGTTTGCCAATGGTCCACTAACTTTTCGTTTCAATTATCAGCCTTTAGACGGGAAAACGGCAAGAGATAGCTATCAAACGGTAGATACTTGGAGCAACCGTGCGGTACATACAAGTGCTACGGATAATTCGGCTAAATTTGGGTGGACTGGTGAAAAGGCTTGGGTCATGGCAAAGGACAGTACGGCATTTGCTTATGATACTAAATTCTGGGCATTGACACCCTTATGGTTTGTTGGTCATCCGTTTGTTTTAAGTGGCGAAGGAGTGAACTTAGAGCTATTGGAGCCTACTACCTTTAAAAATAAAGACTACAATGTTGTAAAAGTAACTTTTGATGCAGGCACGGGCGATGCACCAGACGATTACTATATTCTTTACGTGAATAAAGAAAGCAATAAAATTGCGGTAATGAGATACATTGTTTCTTACCCGGAATATTTTAAGGACGGTGGTCATGCTCCAGAAAAATTCACTGAATTTAATGGTGAGCAAAAAGTTGATGGTATTACTATGCCCGGCGGATTTAAAACGTATTGGACAGTAGAGGGTAATCAGCCTGGTGAGTATATAACCAAAATTGATTTTACCGATGTCTCATTTGAGAATGATCTACCAAAAGACTTTTTTGATGCTCCGGCAGATGCTAAGATTTTGAATTAAGGATATAGCTTAATCAAAATAAATAAAAAATCCCAAAGGTAACTTTGGGATTTTTTTTTGCGATGTGGTTACTAGCACTAAACTTTTTGTGCTTTATATTGTGAAGCAACAGCGGCACCTATAATACCCGCGTGGTTCTGTAATTCTGCAGGTATGACCCTGGTCTCTATTTTTATTTTTGATTTGAACTCTTTAAAGTCCTTTGAGGCACCGCCGCCAAGTATTATTAAATCTGGAGATACGATCAATTCTACATACTCTAAGAATTTATTGAATCTTTTGCCCCATTTTTTATAGGAGAGTCCTTCACGGTCCTTGGCTGATCCCGCTGCCCATTTCTCAATTTTGCTATATTTTTTATAGGGAATTTGTCCTAGCTCAAAATTAGGAATCAATCTTCCGTCAAGAAATGCGCCACTTCCTAAGCCGGTACCAATGGTAATCATTACTACAAAACCTTTTTCTCCTTTACCGGTACCATAGTTCATAGTAGCGTATCCAGCAGCATCGGCATCATTGATTACGGTAAAATCCAATCCGGTTTTCTTTTCCAGTAATTCTTCTACATTAACACCTAACCAACTTTTATCTAGATTACCTGTGGCTTTACAGATTCCGTTTTTAATGATAGTAGGGAAACCACAGCCCACTTTGCCTTTGTAGTCAAAATGCGCTACTATCTGGGCTATTACATCTGACATTGCCTCGGGTGTTCTGGGTATGGGAGTTGGTATTCTAAAACGTTCTGAAATCATTTCTCCGGTTTCAGAATTAACTAACGCTCCTTTTATTCCAGAACCACCTACATCAATACCAAGTAAAGTCATTTTATATTTTGTTATGAATTACAAAGAAACGAAAAAGTTTCGGCTCTTTGAAGTGCTATTATTTAGTGTGTTTTTTACGTTTATGGATGTCTATAATTTATAGCATAAAAAAAGGACCTTTTTAGGTCCTTTAAGTGTTTTATTCGGGCATAAGCAAGTTTGTAATCGTGCTTACTTGAATTTCCTCATCATCCTCGTCCATCTCTAGATCAATCGTAAAAGTAATAGAGAACTGTCTACCTACAAACTTAGAGCTGTTAAGGTCGTACTTTGCACTTACGCCATTGGCAACGTTGTTGAATTCAACACGTTCTCCTTCGTCGTCAGTGAACACATAAGTACCATTAATGAAGCCTTCATAGGTGGCGTTCATAGTGCTTTCGTCTTGCCCGTATGCGGTCAAGGTAGAAATGGAAACGAACAATACAATTAATAGTGATTTCATTTTTTTTCTTGTTAAGTTAATTATCGATTTTTTTGCCTGATTTTAGTCCTGTTTTTAGGTCTAAAATTCTGAATACAAATGAAATCTAATTAGTTGAATAACGATTAATTTTATCATTTTATTATGAAAGATTTTTATAATGTTAAATAGCTGTAAACCAGTTCGCTATTTTTTGAATAATGAAGTAAAATATTTTTGGATAACACTATTTAATAGAAAAATTACATACTACCTTTACTATATTAAACATTAGTATACATTGAAAAACTATACATCTCCTCTACAATTTTCGCTGGTTACAATAGTGTGTTTTTTAGCATCTAATTTTGGTTATTCGCAAGACAGGGTATCTACTGATAATATTCAACAATGGGTTCAAAAATATAAGGCGGATATAAGGGGTCCGTATAAAGATATTCGTTGGTTCTGTACGGATGGTAGTATTAGACAACCAAAAGACCCCTGCCCGGATAATATTGGTCCTGGCGTGCAACATGCCCGTTATAAAGATGAAGTGGTCTCCTTGGGTGAGACCAATCATATTTATTTAGGTCAAATTTTGGCATATACGGATATTGATGAGCTGTGGGATGCCGGTCATAACCACTCCCGCTTAAAACAATATCAATTGGATAAGTATTTGCGTTTGGTAGATAATGGCTGGATCAATCAAAAAGGGCAGTTCTATAGAGGCTCGGTACAGGTAGAAGACGAAGAGACATGGGGAATCGATTTTTATAAAACTATTTTGGCAGATGATAAAGTTCTCCTCCATAATTTTTATCTCATACGCCAATCTTTAAAAGATATTCCCCATAACGGTGATGATAATGTTGCACAATTAATGCGAAGCCAGTCCAAGGTAATTTCGGATATGTACACACCGTTTATGGACCTTAGAACCAAGATCCATAGTCAGCCGGAAAAAGCTGATATTCAAAAAGTAATTGATTTTAAAACGAAACATCAAAAATCATTAACAACCGATTTAATTAAGAAATTAGACGGATTGGTAACTACGATGAATACGTTTTTTAAACCGGTTGATGTTCAGGCATTGCTTAACACATCTAAGTTGGTAAAAGGGACTTTATTGGGAGATAAAGTACAATCTTTTATAAATGCAAAGGCAGATAATGACAACCCGTCCTATATAGTGAATGAAACGGCTCTATTACTTTTAGATATTAGAGAAGGTCTGTTAACAGAAAAGCGGTCTTTGGCACGTTTGCAGTTATTGGATATTTCTTTGAAGTTAGAAGAGTTGCTATTTCAAAACGCGCCTAATTGGGAGCCCGAAACGGTTAGTGGCCAGTTAGAAAAAATATGTGCATTGACCACGGCATCTGTGGGTGCCGGCTATCTAGAATTGTGGGAGTGGGAGCAGATTTCTGGTACGCTCAGTAAATTTGGTGAAAGCAAATTGACTTTGGCAGAGTTGACACAAGTGCTAGAAACGGCAAGATCTGCCGTGGAGTGGAGCGCGGCGACAGTTAAAGCCAATTATCAAGAAGTAGTAAATACGTATACCGCTTTTGAGCCTAAGTCTTATGCATTTATAGATGATAGAATTAGAGGCTCCGTTGCCTTGCATTTAGGACAAAGTGTGGGGCAGTTGGGCGATTTTATATCTAAAGAATCCGCTTTGACCAATAAGGTTATGGATATTACCAATCAAAGTACCTTCAGGGGATTGAACCCTGGTTATGCCTTTGGTGAACTGGTGGTAGTGGATGGTTCATCTGAAGATATTGAGGTATCGGCAGATAAAATTTATATTTTTCAGCGATCTCCGTCAGACCTAAAACCAGTGGCAGGTATAGCCACTGTGGCTGAAGGTAATATGGTATCGCATGTACAATTATTGGCGCGTAATTTAGGTATACCCAATGCCGCACTATCTGATCAGAATCTTCAGAGTTTAAAGAAGTATGATGGTGACCGTGTGTTTTATGCGGTTTCAAATAAAGGGAACGTGATCTTAAAACCAGAAACGCAGATGACAGATCAAGAACGCGGACTGTTCCTAAAGAAAGAACGAAATACGGATAAGATAGAAGTGCCAGTTGAGAAAATTCAATTAGGTACTACAGATGTGCTGAACATGCGAGATGTTGATGCAAGTGATTCTGGTGCCTTATGCGGACCAAAAGCTGCTAACCTTGGTCAGTTGAAAAAGATGTTTCCAGAGCAAGTGGTAGAGGGGTTGGTAATACCTTTCGGGATCTTTAAAGATCATATGGATCAAACCATGCCTGGTGAAACTAACTCGTATTGGGAGTTTTTAAATGGCATGTTTAAAGAGGCTGAGCGCATGAGAGGTGCAGATGTGCCTGAACCCGAAATTGAAAATTATCAATTAAGACAATTGGAGACGCTAAGAACGGCAATTAAAAAAATGCCTTTAAAAGAAGATTTTAAAAATCAATTGGAGACTAAATTTAAATCGGTTCTTGGTGCTGAATTTGGTAAGGTTCCTGTATTCTTACGTAGTGATACCAATATGGAAGATTTAAAGGAGTTCACCGGTGCCGGATTAAACTTGACTTTATTCAACGTGCTGGACAAAGAAAAGATAATTGAGGGTATTAAAGATGTTTGGGCATCGCCATATACAGAACGAAGTTTTAAATGGCGGCAAGTGTATTTGTTGAATCCAGAAAATGTATTCCCTTCTATTTTGGTGATTCCAAGTGTAGATGTAGATTACTCGGGCGTTTTAATTACAAAGGGCATTAACTCAGGTAATGATAAAGACTTGACCGTGGCATTCAGTAGAGGTGCGGGCGGTGCTGTTGATGGGCAGTCAGCGGAAACATATACTATTTATAGTGATAACGGATATCGCTTATTGGCTCCTGCGCGTGAAGCTCTATATAGTACGCTTCCCGTCACAGGTGGTACGGGCAAAAGAATAGCCACTTTTGAGCACAGGGTTTTGAATGAAAAGAACATGGCTGATATTAAAACCTTGGCAAAGACCATTAGAGAAACAATGCCAAAAGAAACAAATTCGGATTATGAGGGTGCTTATGATGTGGAATTAGGTTTTAAGGAAGACAAATTATGGTTGTTTCAAATAAGACCGTTTGTTGAAAATAAAAAAGCGTTGAGTTCTGGGTATCTGGAATCCATCACCCCAAAAATTAATACGGCAAAAGAAATTTCGCTGAGTACAAAAATATGATATGAATAGAAATTGGTTTGTTTGTTAGCCATGTGTTTTCTTGTTTTTATGGCTTGTAATTCAGATGTTATATATAACAATTATTAAAAGTTGGTTTAGGAATGAGTATGAAGAAAATTATAGTATTGTTAGTGATTGTTTTAAGTGCATCCGCATTTACAACATACAAATATTACCCAATTGATGGTTACGAGCGCACAGGCATTAAACGCTTAAAACGATTGGAGCTGATCAAGAGCGGAGAGATTAAAGATGCATCGGCTTTACCTGTCGGTGCTATGAAACCGTACAACGATATTCAATTGAACTTGCTGTCAAGAAAGAATGATAGCGCAATGGGGCTAATGCAGGTAGATGCAGATTTTCAGAAGGAGATCAGTGCCTTGTTTCGTGGTTTGGATAAAAGTTATTCGTTAACGGTTTTAGATATATCGGACCCAGAAAATGTTCGCTACGCAGAACGAAATGAGACTGCAGGCTATCAGCCAGGTTCTGTAGGTAAGTTGGCTGTGTTATTGGGCTTGTTCACACAGTTGGAAAAAATTTACCCAGATTCATTTGAAAAAAGAACGGAGCTACTCAAGAATAAATCCGTTAAAGCCGGAGTTTGGGGCTTAACGGATGAACATACCATTCCTATCTATAATATTGAAAAGAATACCTTGGTAAAACGTCAAGTAATTGCCGGCGATGTGTTCTCTTTATATGAATGGGCAGATCACATGTTGTCTGTGAGTAACAACGGTGCGGCAAGTATAGTATGGAGAGAGGCGCTGTTAATGGCAGCATTTGGTGAAAAGTATCCTGAGCTGACACAAGAAGAGGCGGATACTTACTTTAAGGAAACTCCTAAAAAAGAGCTGACAGATTTGAGTAATGATGTGGTTAATTTGCCTTTACGTGAATTGGGCATTACATCAGATGAATGGCGGTTGGGTAGTTTTTTCACTAGAGGTGCAAATACCTATGTGGGCGATAAAGGCGGTAGTATAGGTTCACCACAGGGTTTAATGAAATTCTTGGTTCAATTGGAACAAGGTAAGGTGGTAGATGAAGCATCAAGCTTAGAGATGAAACGATTAATGTATATGACCGATCGTAGAATTCGCTACGCACAGTCACCGGCATTGAAAGAAGCCGCTGTATATTTTAAGTCGGGCTCTTTGTACAAATGCGATAGAAGTAATGGGGAGGCATGCGGAAAATACATGGGCAACGTTACTAATTTCATGAACTCGGTCATCATTGTTGAGCACCCGGATAATTGTAGGTATATGGTGGTGTTAATGACAAACGTACTTCGTAAAAACTCTGCCAGTGACCATATGTATTTAGCGGGTAATATTGATAAAATTATTAGAAAATAGATTTACGATCAATCAGTTATCTAAAACATATTAAGATTTAAACTTGGTATGTAGTTCCTCTACAATTGTGGCTACTTTTTTGTTTTTATCAATTCTATCTAGAACTATTGCAGAATTTTGACGTTCCTTACAGTTTTTAATGGCGCAGCGCTCACAAGTAACGCCAACTTGCTGCGTTTTAATACTTGGATCGTTTAAAAACTTCACTTTTTTAGAAAGTTGTTTGTTCATTAAAAGTCCAATGCTGATACTTCTGTATTGATTGTCCTTAAATGGATCCTTTGTTGCAGATGATAATACGATGTACTGGTTGCCCTCGCCTTGGTAATTAGATATTTGAATATCGAATTCATGCTTTTTTTGACTCATTTTAATATCGTTCAAAACCTTTAAAGATACCCAACGACGACAATAATGTTCATTGGTTTCATTTGCTCTGGGCGAATGTTGATGAGAAAGATGAAGTTCTTTTTTTAGATGGTATTTTTTGCTGCCCAATCTATGGGTAAACCTTAAAAAGAAGAGGTTTTGTATCGCAAAAAAATTAGGTAGAATATTGGTTAATCGCTGGTAAAAAGATTCTGGCGATGCATTATAATTGTCAATTATGGACAAGAACTTATCTGCATTAAATTTTCCTTCTTTAAAAACCTCTTCTAATTGTGGAGTCAGCTGTGTTTTGGGTATTAGTAGGGCGCCTGCAAAATAAGAAGCGTAAAAATTATTCAATACTTGGTCAAAATTTTCAAATTTTATCCAAGGAAAGGAATAAAGTCTATCTGTATATGCTAAAAAGTTATAACCTATTTCTTTTGCATAAATAAAAGCACGTTGAGCTTCATTAATATCCGCAGAGAGCAGTAAAGTTTTAGTTTCCGGAACAAAAAGAGATCTTAGGTTTTCCAAAGCCTCGTATTTTTCTAATTCTCCATTGTTAATAATATATCCATATTCTTCTATTAGTATTTCTTCTAAGTCTTTGGAAGAAAGTTTTTTTGATAAATCTAAATGATAGGCTTTTGCAAATTTGAGAACCTCTTGCTCTAAATTTTCGAAATAGTTGTTGTTCGCCTCTTGGTAAGAACGCAAAGATGCTAGGAAAAAACTTTCTCTACTAAAACTATAATGTTGTGCAATTTCTATAATGGTGCTTATGAATGCATTGACTTTTGCCGGGGCGTTAGCTACAATATCAATTAAGTCACTTTCTTTAATGCCAAACAGATCAAGTGGTATTTCTTTTAAAATTTTAGACTGTAATAAATCACCAATAGGGGCAAGATTCTTATCTAGCTTTAAAGAAACCATTTGATCATAGGGTACCTCTAATTTTTCAGAAAGTAAGATGATCTTATCAGGTTTTGGATATTTTTTTCCTTTCTCGATCTCATTAAGATAAGATTTAGAAAGTCCGCAAATTTTAGATAAGCCAAATAATGACAAATCCTTTTCTGTTCGTATCTGCTTAAGTTTTAAGCCGAAAATGAGTTTTATATATTCTTGTTCCATATTGAGATTTTAAAGATACTATATTTTGCGTACATCAGAAATAAAGTGAATTTTATCTATTTAGCGAACGTTCGCTTGTTTTGTAAAATATTTTATTTTATCATTGTGTCAACAAAAACTTTTAATAATGGAAAACACGATTTTAAAACATCCGAAAATTCAGTTCGCGAATCAGGTTCAGCATTACTATCCTGAGATTTTAACAGACAACGCTTTAGCGTTTCTTACGGCACTCCATGAAAACTTTAATGAGAAGAGATTACAGTTGCTTAAAAACCGTGAAGTCCAGCAAGAAGTCTTTGATAGTGGAAAGTTTCCACAATTTCCAAAAGAGACGAAAGCTATTCGTGAGGGAGTTTGGATTGCAGGAGGAATACCAGAAGATTTGCAGGATAGAAGAGTGGAAATTACCGGTCCGGTTGATCGTAAGATGATTATTAATGCTTTAAATTCCGGAGCTAAAACCTTTATGGCAGATTTGGAGGATAGTAATTCTCCTAGTTGGAAAAACAGTATTGAAGGGCAACAGAATTTGATGGATGCCAATACAAAGACCATTAGTTTAACAGATACAAAGAGGGGGAAATCATACCGATTAAATGAAGAAACGGCTGTGCTTTTAGTGAGACCAAGAGGTTTGCACTTAAATGAAAGACACTTGTTGATTAATGAAGAAGAGGCTTCTGGAAGTTTGGTAGATTTTGGGTTGTACGTTTTTCATAACACCAAGACCATGATGGAAAGAGGAACGGCACCTTATTTCTACCTTCCAAAATTAGAACACTATACAGAAGCACGTTGGTGGAATGAGGTTTTTGAATATGCCCAAGAGTATCTAAACGTGCCAAAAGGAACATTTAAAGCAACTGTTTTGGTAGAGACCATTACTGCTAGTTTTCAATTGGACGAAATCATTTTTGAATTGAAAGATCATATCGTAGGATTGAATTGTGGTCGTTGGGATTATATTTTCTCATACATTAAAAAGTTTAGAAACCACCCTGGTTTTGTAGTGCCCAATAGAGATCAGGTTACTATGACTACCCCGTTTATGGATGCCTATGCAAAATTGGTCGTTCAAAGATGTCATAAGCGTGGTATACTTGCTATTGGCGGTATGGCGGCACAAATTCCTATCAAGAACAATGATAAAGCCAATGCGGAAGCTTTGGAGAAAGTGCGAAAAGATAAGGAGCGCGAAGTACAAAATGGTCATGATGGTACATGGGTAGCACACCCTGCACTGGTAGAGGTTGCTATGAGCGAATTTAATAAGCATATGCCTACACCAAACCAAATGCATGTTTTACGTGAAGATGTAAATGTGACGGAAAAGGATTTGGTTGAGATCCCAAGAGGAACTATTACGGAAGCCGGAATAAGGAAAAATATCAACGTAGGTATTTTGTACACCGAAGCTTGGTTAAGAGGACATGGTGCAGTGGCACTATATAATTTAATGGAAGATGCCGCAACGGCTGAAATATCGAGAACGCAAGTATGGCATTGGTTGAAGAATGAAGTTATTCTTGCCGATGGGCGCCAATTGAATAGTGATTTATTTACAACGATATTCGATGATGAGGTTGAAAAGCTAGTTACCGAGGTTGGTGAAAATAATATGAAGAACACCAAATTTGAGTTGGCTATAGAGTTATTCGATCAGCTGGTGGTTTCAGATGATTTCGAGGAATTCTTGACCTTACCTGCCTATAAATTCATTTAAATAAAACGATCCTGCCATTGCGGCAACAATGTACAGGATCTCATTATTAATAATAACGTAATTCAAAATTATGAAAAATTTAAAACAAAGCATGTACAGTTCGGCATTGGAGACTGTAAGAAACCTAAAGCAAAAGTACGGGGATACTTGGAATGACATCAACCCTGAATATGCCGCTAGAATGGTCGCTCAAAACCGTTTTAAAACCGGTTTGGATATTGCAAAATATACAGCTGGTATTATGAGAAAGGACATGGCGGATTATGATGCGGATTCATCTAACTATACACAATCTTTAGGTTGCTGGCATGGTTTTGTGGCTCAGCAAAAAATGATTTCCGTTAAGAAACATCATAAAACAACGAGTAAAAGATACTTATACCTTTCTGGTTGGATGGTGGCGGCCTTGCGTTCAGAATTTGGACCATTACCAGATCAATCTATGCACGAGAAGACTGCAGTATCTGGTCTAATTGTGGAAATCTATGATTTTTTACGTCAGGCAGATGCTATTGAATTGAACGATTTGTTCAGAAGATTGGAGAATGGGGAAGAAGTTCAGGATGAAATCGATAATTATGAAACCCATATCGTACCCATAATTGCCGATATAGATGCTGGTTTTGGTAATGAAGAGGCTACTTATTTATTGGCTAAAAAAATGATACAAGCGGGTGCATGTGCCATACAAATAGAAAATCAGGTTTCAGATGCTAAACAATGTGGCCATCAAGATGGTAAAGTAACCGTACCTCATGAAGATTTCGTAGCAAAACTAAATGCAATACGATATGCTTTTATTGAATTAGGAATTGACGATGGGGTGATCGTAGCAAGAACGGATTCTGAAGGTGCGGGACTTACCCAGAAATTGCCGGTAAGCCAAGAGCCGGGTGATTTAGCTTCACAATATTTAGCTTTTGTAGAGGCAGAGGAAATTGCGATTTCAGAGGCTCGTGAAGATGATGTACTATTAAAAAGAGACGGTAAATTGGTGAGACCGGTTCGCTTACCAAACGGATTGTATAAATTTAGAGATGGTACTAATATAGATAGGGTAGTTTTAGATTGTGTTACCAGTTTGCAAAATGGTGCAGATTTACTGTGGATAGAGACACCAACACCTAATGTAAAACAGATTGCCCATATGGTAAACAGAATTAGAGCTGTAGTACCTAATGCAAAATTGGTTTACAATAATTCTCCATCATTCAACTGGACATTGAATTTCCGTAATCAAGCGTATGATGAAATGCTTGCCGAAGGTGAGAACATGACCGAATATGATAGAAATAATTTAATGGCAGAGGAGTATGATGATACTGAGCTGTCTTACAGGGCAGATCGTAAAATTAGAAGCTTTCAGGTAGATGGGGCTAGAGATGCCGGTATTTTTCACCACCTAATTACACTACCAACATATCATACTACGGCTTTACATATGAGTGACCTTACCAAGGGTTATTTTGGTGAAGAAAGTATGCTGGCATATGTGAAGGGAGTGCAAAGACAAGAAATTCGTAAAGGTGTTTCTTGTGTAAAACATCAAAGAATGGCAGGGTCTGATCTTGGTGACGATCATAAATCTTTCTTTGCAGGCGATAAGGCTTTAAAAGCAGGGGGCGAAAAGAATACGTCTAACCAGTTTGATGCCGGTGCCAAAAGTAAAAAAAGAGAAAAAGAAGTAGGCGTTTTGTCTTAATATTTGTGGTTTTGCTTACTTTCCTTAAATGGGTCAACCTACGGGTTGACTCATTTTTTTTGTTTTAAAGTATCAATGTACTAAAATCAAGTTAAATATTTTTTTATAACAAAGCACTTGCTTAGTTTTGTAGTGTAATTAGAATTAATGGCACGCAAAAAACAATATAACGAAGCTGAGGTAATAGAAAAGGCTATGCGTCTGTTCTGGCGTAATGGCTATGAAAGCACTTCCGTTCGTATGTTGGAGAAAGAAATGGGTATTAATCAGTTTTCCATTTATGCCAGTTTTAAAAATAAAGAGGGTGTTTTTTTAGAGAGCATTAAATTGTATAATGCAAAGATCAAGGCAATAACCAATATCTTGGAAAACTCTACTAATGGTGTAGAGGGTATTAAAGATTATTTTTTGGATTTTCTTGATTTTTCAAGGGAAGGAGCCATTTTTAAAGGTTGTTTGGTGACCAATACGGTAAATGAGATCAAAGAAGATACTAATCCGGTAATCATGGCCGCATTAAAACGGTTTTCATTAAATATTAGAAAATTGTTTGTAAGGAATCTAAAACAAGACGACCAAAGGGATGTAAAAGAAATAGAAGCGCAAGCAGACTATTTAATGAACGCTCTTTTAGGTCTATCAATTTCATCTAAAGTATTTAATGAGGAGGAATTAAAGGGCATTATTAAAATTACGTTTTTACACTTATAACATTTTTTTTGAACAATAACTAAGCGATTGCTTAGATTTAACATAACTATAATAAACATTAAAATTAGAAAGAGTATGACAACTTTAAAAGTACACAACATTGAATCTGCACCTGAAGGTAGTAAGCCATTATTAGAAAATTCTCAAAAGTCATTTGGAATGATTCCTGGTCTTCACGGGGTATTGGCGGCATCACCAAAAATTTTGGAAGCATACCAAACGTTACACCAATTATTTACTGAAACTTCTTTCAATGAAGAAGAATTGACCGTGGTTTGGCAAACGATAAACGTAGAGCATGCATGTCACTACTGTGTACCGGCACATACTGGTATTGCCAAAATGATGAAAGTTGATGATACCATTACAGAAGCATTACGTAACGAAACACCGTTGGCCGATGCAAAATTAGAGGCCTTAAGAACAATGACTTTGACCATTGTGCGTAACCGTGGTAATGTAACACAGGAGGATCTTGATGCTTTTTACGCGGCAGGTTATGGTGAGCAACAAGTATTGGAAATTATTTTAGGATTATCACAAAAGGTAATCAGTAACTATACAAATCATATTGCACATACACCAGTAGATGAGCCTTTCAAGAAATTTGAATGGTCTAAATAATTTGGTTTCAAGTTCCCCGAAACCATTTGTTGATTGATTGTTGATAGCCTTCTGTCTTAAGGCAGAGGGCTATTTAATTTTAATAAACTAAATACATCACAATGAAAAAAATAGCAATAAACGGAATGGGGCGTATAGGTCGCGCTTCTTTAAAAGTAATTTTGGATACTCCAGAGTTAGACTTAGTAGCGGTAAACGACATTGTTTCCATAGAGAATATAGCTTATTTATTAAAGTATGATTCGGTTTATGGAATTTATGAAAAAGAGGTTTCGCATGACGAGAACAACTTGATCATTGACGGAAAGAGAATTCAATATAATTCGCAACGCAATCCTGAAGATTTGCCTTGGGCAGAACACGAAATTGATGTTGTAATAGAAAGTACCGGTTTCTTTACCAAGAGTGATGATGCCAAAAAACACATTAAAGCTGGCGCTAAATCCGTAATTATATCTGCACCAACTAAAAGTGAAGATATACCAACGGTTGTACACGGTGTAAATACGGATGCAGGTGAGACCAATATTTTCTCATGTGCCAGTTGTACTACCAATAACATTAGCCCGGTTGTAGAAATATTGGGGCGTAGAGTGGGTATTAAAAAAGCCATAATGACTACCGTACATGCTTATACGGCATCTCAAGGTATTGTAGATGCGCCTTCACAAAAGAATTTTAGAATGGGTCGTGCGGGTGCCGCTAACATTGTACCTACGTCAACAGGTGCGGCAATTGCAACAACAAAGGCATTACCGGAATTTGCCGGTAAGTTTGATGGTGTTGCACTACGTGTGCCAATTCCTGTTGGGTCAATGTCAGACTTAACTTTTGTTACAGAACGTGAAGTAACTCTTGAAGAAGTAAATGCTATTTTTAAAGAGGAAGCGGCTACGGATAGGTATAAGAATATTTTGGATACTACAGATCAACCTTTGGTTTCGTCGGATATTGTAAAGAATCCGCATGCATCTACCGTAGATTTGGGGATGACAAGGGTAGTAGATGGCGATTTGTTGAAAGTGATGACCTGGTACGATAACGAATGGGGATTCACCAATCAAATGATACGTCAAATTTTGGCAGAAAACTGAATTAAATTAGGTAGCTAATCTTGACATAAAAGATTGGCTATCTTTATTTATTAACTTAAATAATAAACAACATGATAAAAGTATCCGTAATGTATCCAAATAGCGAAGGCGTAAAGTTTAATACGGAATATTATAAGAACACACACTTGCCAATGGTTCAAAAACTGGTGGGCAGTGCATTGAAAGAATTGGAATTGGATTTAGGTGTTGGTGGCAGAGCACCGGGCGATGCTGCACCATACGTAGCCATTGCTCATTTAAAATTTGATGATGTAGCTTCTTTTCAAGCTGCTTTTGGTCCGCATGCGGCAACATTTGCAGCAGATGTCAAGAACTATAGTAATGTGCAAGGTGAAATTCAAATTAGTAATTTGATTACATTTTAAGTGATGAAAGAGAAATTGAAAATAGATATTGTATCTGATGTAGTTTGCCCTTGGTGTGCCATTGGGTTTAAACGTTTGGAAAAAGCAATTGAAGAACTAGGAATTAAAGACCAAGTAGAAATTGAATGGCAACCGTTTGAACTGAATCCGGGTATGCCGCCAGAAGGTCAAGATCTGACCGAACATATTACAGAAAAGTATGGTTCTACCTTAGAACAGCAACAGGAATCGCGTGAAAACATGACAGATATCGGAGAAGAACTAGGATTCAAATTCGACTATTTTGAAGGTATGCGTATGGCAAACACTTTTGATGCTCATGTGCTATTGGAATATGCCAAAGATTTTGATAAACAGACCGAACTGAAATTGCGACTAATGAATTCGTTTTTTGGTGAGCGAAAAGATGTATCTGATAAAGATGTTTTAAAGCAAGCGTTACTGGATGTTGGTTTAAATGCAGATGAAGCACTGACAAAACTTGATAGTGAAGCGGCAAGATATGAAGTCCGAAACAAGCAGGGCGAATGGAAGAATTTGGGTGTAAATTCAGTACCTACTATAGTTTTTAACATGAAAAGTGCCGTAACGGGAGCTCAACCTGTAGCTACTTTTAAGCAAATACTGGGAGAACTTATTTCCGAATAAACCATATAAATTTTTGAATCATGAATATTTCAAATAAAATTATATACTACATAGCCACAGGTATTTTTACCTTGGTAATGCTATTTTCTGCAAGCATGTATTTTTTTAATCATGATTACGTGAAAACGGCTTTTCAAAGTTTGGGTTACCCAACCTATTTAATTTATCCGTACGCTACGGCTAAACTAATAGGCTTGTTCGCTATTTGGAATCCAAAGTTTTACTTAATTAAAGAATGGGCGTATGCCGCATTTTTCTTTGCCGTTGTACTGGCATTTTTTGCGCATATAATGGTAGGTGATGGTGAACAGACGGCAGCCGTTATCGCCTTGCTTTCATTGATCATTTCATATATCTTTAGTAAAAAGGTATAATGGAAATGAACAATAGGGAAAACCATAAAACTATAGTAGATGGATCATTAAAGGGTATTCGTCCTAAAGTCTTGTTCTTTGATGTAAATGAAACCCTATTGGATCTTAGCGCAGTTAAAAAAGAAGTAGGTAATGCATTAGGCGGTAGGGAAGATTTATTACCGCTTTGGTTTACCACCATGCTACAATATTCATTGGTAGTTTCCGCCAGTGGAACTTATGAACCGTTTGGTCATATTGGTGCGGCGGCATTACAAATGGTAGCGGCAAATCATAATATTGAAATTTCAAAAGATAATGCTCGTAAGTTAATAGGCGAGTCCATCAGTAATTTACCTGCACATCCAGAAGTAAAAGAGGCGCTTACAAAGCTAAAAGCGGCAGAATACAAGTTGGTAACGTTTACCAATTCTTCTAAGATTTTATTAAAGAAGCAATTTGAACATGCCGGGCTAACCGAATATTTTGATGAACTTTTGAGTGTTGAGGAAACCGGAAAATTTAAACCATTTACGGAAACCTATACTTGGGGAGCCCAAAAAATGGGCGTACTACACAATGAGTGTATGCTGATTGCCGCCCATGGCTGGGATGTGGCAGGTGCACAATGGGCAGGCTGGCGGGCAGCCTTTGTAAATAGACCTGGGCAACAACCTTTTCCTTTAGCTAAACAAACAGAAATTTTTGAAGACAATCTGCTACAAGTAGCCAAAATATTAATGACTTATGATTAATGGTCTGGTCAAAATAATGTAAACAACAGCACCGTACATTGTACGGTGCTGTTGTTTTATATAAGGTGTCAAAATAAAAAGTGGACAGATTATGTATATTTGCCGCACCATTAACTAAAGCGTATACATATGTTTAAAAGAACACTAGTAATTGCATTCGTTGCCATTTCATTAATTTCTTGTTGGAAAGATAAAAGTCCGGAAGACCTAATTCGTTTAAAGGACAAATTTAAATCGCAGGTAAATGCTTTTGAGAACAAAAAGGAAACCGCAAATAAAAATGTGAACAAAGGTCTGGAATCCTTAAATGCATTAAAGAGTGCCTTAGAGGATACTAAAAATGAAGATAAGGAATTTGCAAAAGTGTATGGAGACTGGGAAAAAGTAGACCGTAGGGTTAAAAACCTGACGAAGGAATATGAAGACTTAAAGGAAAAAGCTTCTAATTTATTTACGGCTATGGAAACCCAAACCAATAGTTTAAGCGATGAGACCAGTAAAAAAACCTTGTTAGGGGCAATTGAAAAAGCACGTACAAAATATAATGGTACACTAGCCAATACCTCTAAAGCTATTGATAAATTAAGATTACTGCATGGCGATGCCGTTGAGGTAGTAAAAGCATTGGAGGTAGCTGCAGCACTTAATTCTTTTGATAATATCAATGATCAAATGAAAAGCATTGAAGGTCGTGTAGATGGAATAATGAGCGAGCTGAACGTTGCTGTTGTAGAAAGTAAAAAACTGTACGAGAAAAAAATAACAGAGTTAGGAGAAGAGTAATACTATATTTTCTCACTAATTATAAAAGCCAGTATTGTCAAAATACTGGCTTTTTTATGATGCTTTGTCTACTTAAGTACTAATTATTTAAACATTTCTTTTGGATGTTGGTTTTTGAAAATTTTAGTATCTTTTTATTTGTAACCTTTATTGTGCATATTTAGGAGTTACCCAACATTTGAACAATGACCAGAACACTAATCATAATTTTTGGATTTATCCTACTTTTAGGTTGTAAGGAAAAGAAAAATAACTCTGAACGAACTAATCGAAATGCACAATCTGAATACAATTCTGATTATAAAGAAAATGATAATTGGGATGGAGAATATTGTGCTGATATAGAATATTACAATCCAAGCACAGGAACTTCATCTGATTATACATTGACAATCGAAGTAAGTGATAACGAATTAGAGCAAATAAATTGGCCAAATGGTGGATATTTGGACGACTTTTCAAGCGTAGAATTTGACGAAGATGGATATGCCGAATTTACATCTGACAAAGGTTATGACTATACTGTTCAAATAACTGGAGATACTGGAGATTGTTTTGAAAATGTTCCAATGGCAGAACAATGTAACGGAATTACAGAAGATGGAGACCAATGCGAAAACTCAACTGATAATTATAGTGGATATTGCTGGCAACACGAAGACCAAGAATAAACAATAGATTATGAAACAAGCAAAACAAGTAATATTAGTAATATTCCTTTGCTCAACAACATTTATGTTTTCACAAGATTTAAACAAACTCATCGAAAATAATGGATTTAGGAAAATTAAACTGAATACAAACGTAAAAAATTATGTAGATGATAAAGGTTATTATCATTTTTTAAAAAGAGACTCTACGACAGTAAAATATTTCGAGAGATTTACCGAATATGATTATATATATGCGAGCAAAGACTATGAAAAAATCGGAAATGTAAAAATTAAATACATTTTTGTAAAAACACTCAATGAGATAATCTATGACATATTTATTGTAACCGAACCTAATTTAGAGATTTTTAACCTAATTCAGTTAGCATATGGAAAACCAACATCTACTTACAAAGAAGATTCTACACAAGGAGCAAGTATGGCTTGGAATGCAGAAAAATTGAATTGTACATTAAGTGGATTTAAGGGACATTATTATTTTCAACTGCATTACTACGCAAAGGAACTAAAAGCAAAAGCCTGGGAATTAGAAAAAACACAGTTAGAAAAAGAACAAAAAGAGAAAACAAAAAAAGCAATTAAAGAATTTTAAAGAAAAAAATATGACAACTGTAAAAGAATTAATAAGCGAATTAGAAAAAATGCCAAAAGATATGGTCGTTCTACTTAATAATAATACAAGTGATAATAGTGTTTCCGTTTTCTTTAGCAAAATTAATGTCGAACAACAAGAAATGAGTTTTCCAACTGGAGAATCAAATGTTAAAGAAAAAATTATCCTTCTTAATCAAGGAGGAATAATTTAATAAGGAATAAAAACGTTGGGTAACAAAGAACTGAGATAAAAAACAAACAAATTCTTCTTTAATCCGA